>JAEEGL010359231.1_pt1 | contig 14806 bp, 13 predicted proteins | sample 9134231 | NCBI WGS metagenome assembly JAEEGL01 (sample SAMN16246548, study PRJNA631951) | gut metagenome | biome: gut microbiome; feature: rumen; material: fiber-attached | host: Bos | place: Iran: Karaj | collected 2018-10 | reverse complement strand
GCCAGTTAACTGCTTGAGAGCTTCATCCAAGAAACGAACCCCTTTGCGTTCGTCCGTAACTTTCTGGCTGATGAACAACACAATCTTCTCCTCCTCAGGCAGTCCAAAGGTCTTTCGGGCTTCCGACTTAGAGATGGGGCGGAAGATGTTGTGGTCAATGGCATTGGGGATGCTCACGATGCGGTGGCCTTGTGTAAGGACACTTTCCTTTGCTGCGTCGGCAATCCACTGACTACAGCCAACGAAGGTTATGTCTGCATCCTTCCAAATGCGCCGCTTCTCTTCGAAAACCTTGTATGAGAGGTCTCTGTTACTGGGTAGTGCAAGCAAGGGGCAATCGTGGCAGCCCGACTGAAAGCGGTCGCACGCTTCGGCGTAGTGGCAAATGCCAGTGTAGGGCCATTGGTCGTGGAGCGTCCAAACGATGCGCTTGCCACTTCTGAATATCTTGTCCAACACGTTCAATGACAAGAATCCCTGATTCACCCAATGCAAGTGGATGACATCGGATTCTTGGAAATCACGGGTTCGCGTGATGTCCTCACCGCAGTTGGCAATGTCCATTTGCCACAAGTTTCGTTTGCTGCAACCATTGGCCAGAAAGATGCGTAGCCGTTCCCAATAAAAGGAGAAGGGTGAAAGGTGAAGGGTAAAGAATGAAAGTCCTTTGCTCTGACAAAGCATGCTAACCTCCACGTCCTCTTGCTTGAGGGCATGCATCAGTCGGCTGGCTGCAATGGCTGCGCCACCTGTCCGTTCTGTAGTGTTGACGATGAGAAGCTTCATTTCATTATCTTCTTATATAGATAACGGACAACCTTTCCCAATGTTGTGTAGCGTATGCCCCAGTCGGTGATGGCTTGGGCAAACTGAGTTTCGATGGCAGGATTAGGCTCAGGGCTCTCCACCTTAGTAAGTGGAAGTGGCTGTTGTTGCGGTTCACGGTCGAACTCGTAGCGCTGGAGGATACGGAACGAACGGAAGTGGGTACCCTGGTTGAGCCCAATGTTTCGCACCATCGTTTTGCCTGGAGTAAGGCAAAGCCCTTTGGCGCGATAGATGGCAATCTCCCAGCAAATGTCCCAAGGAATAGGTCGCTTGTCGAGGCTCTTCAGGCAAGGGAAGACTCCACCATATTGAATGTGGTCAAGGTCCTCGGGTAACAGGCCCTGAAGCGCCTCTTCCCGACTTTCATAATGTTGGAAATGTTCATTCCATCGGTCGCGCCACGTTCCCCAACCCCATCCGCTCATGTGTGGGGTGAAATAGAAGGGTTTGTCATCAAGTGCCAGGTTCGTGAAGCCTGCAACATGCATCACGCGCGGCACATCTTTATATAGGTCGAAGGCCTGATTCATGTACTCGAGATAGTAAGGCGAGGTAATGATGTCGTCCTCCAATACGATGATACGGTCATGTTTTGTGAAGACCTGCGCAATACCCTCTATGATGTTCCGCTCCAGATAAAAGTTCTCAGGTCTGGCAACAAGCTCGAATCCGCCGAACGCGTCGGCAAACTCGTTCACTACCTTACGGACCTCATTGACCAAAGTCCACGATTTTTCATCCTTGCCACCATCGCTGAAAATATACACCTCAGTTTCTCGGGCCAATGTGTTATGGGCGAGTGCTTCCAGCGTGCGCCGTGTGTTGTCGGCACGGTTATATACGAAAAGGGCAACAGGTGCTAATTTCATATCGCAAAGATACGATTAAGCGAGTAAAAAGCCAAATAAAATTGAGTTTTTTCGAGCATGAGTATCTAAGACCAAAGGTCAAAGATACGAAACAATTCACAATTCATAATTCATAATTCATAATTATTTTTTGTAATTTTGCAGAATGAAACAACGTAATCACGCTTTCGACCTCTTATGTGGCTTGTGCATCGTGCGCATGGTCTTGTTGCATGTGGCAGGCATTTGCCATTTGCGCGGCGAGTACCATTTTGGCAAGTTGATGGCGTGGACTTTCTTCTTTCTTTCCTTTTTCTTCTTCAAGGCGGGCTATTTCAATAAGACGGTAGCAGGCGATTCTTGGGTCTTCATAAAGGATAAGAGCAAGCGTCTGCTTGTGCCTTATCTCACATGGGGATTGATAGGCAATCTGGTTTATTTTGGTTTCCTTTATGGTTGGCCACGCATGTTTGCCTTGACGATGCGCACGGTTCGATGGAACCACCTATGGGAGCAGAGTCAGTTCTATGGTAATCCCCCCGTGTGGTTTCTGTTTTCCTTCTTCATGATGTATGTGTGCGTCCACCTTTGGCGCCGCTTCGTTCCTCGTATACAATGGGCGTGGTTGGTGCTGCCCTTCGTTAGCTATTGGTTGTGGAAGATGAAGAATCCCCTGTGGATGAGCCTGGGTAATCTGCCTCTGGGCATATTCTTCTTCGAACTGGGACATTGGTGGCATCGGGCACAGATACGTTTGTCGGGTCGGTGGTTTATGGGGATTTCGTTGTTAATGGTGCTTGTCTTCCTGTATGGCAACCGTCATTGGCATGGGGAATTTGATATGGCACTCAACAAATGGATACAAAATCCCTGGGGAGCACTCACTAACTCCGTCTGTGCGGTATGTGGATTGTCGGGCGTGTTGCTATCCTTGCCCCTGCGACGAGTTCCCTTGCTTGGTTTCATCGGCGAACATTCTATGGTGTTCTTCGTCATGCATTACCCCATCATCTATCTTTATCGCTTTGGACTTGCTGTTATGCATGTGAGCATACAAGGCCAGTGGCTTCATGTGGGAATTCTACTTTCGATAGTGTTTGTGGCATGCTTCGCTTTGGTAAGAAGTATAGAAGAAGTGCCGTTGTTAAGCGGTAAGTGGAAATAAATTCACAATTCTCAATCCACAATTCACAATTAATTTGTAACTTTGCACCTAATGAGTATAGTGAAACCACGAAACCATGCTTTCGACTTCTTGTGCGGCATCTGCATCATCCGCATGATTTGCCAGCATATCATGAACTTCTGCGGTCATGCCGAAGATGCATGGTGGGAGGAAGTGATGCAATGGACGTATTACTTCATGTCCTTCTTCTTTTTCAAGGCAGGATACTTTAATAAGAGTGTCTTGGGACCGACCCGAGAGTATTGTCGTGAGAAGACCAAGCGACTGCTCATACCTTACGTGACAACGGGACTTATTGGCGGAGCCATTTACTTCTCGTTTCTTCCCTTCCTCATTGAACGTTATCATCGCCCTATCGAGCCTTTGGAATGGTCACATATATGGATGAACAGCAGTTTCTATGGCAACTTGCCTACGTGGTTCCTCTTCAGTTTCTTCTCGGCTTACATTGCTATCCATTTCCTTGAGAAATGGCGTCATCGCGTTACTGCCAACTTTTCGCCAGCCGTGCAGAAATGGTCGTCGCTGGTGTATTTTACTTTCCCGTTCATCAGTTATTGGCTGTTCACCCTGAAGAACCCATTGTGGATGAGCCTCAACAATGTGTTTATGGGCTTGTTCTTCTTTGAACTTGGGCGTGTGTGGCGCAGGGCGCTGGACAACTGGAAACCGCAAACCACCATCAGCATCTCGATATGTCTGATCGTGCTCTTCGTGATTAGCAACATCATCTTTCACGATTGTTCCTACACGATGGCAAGTAACCGTTTCGAGGGAAATCCCATAGCTACGGTCATCAACATCACGATGATTCTTTGTGGATTGTCAGGCTTGCTTATTGCAATGGAACTGCCTCGTGTGCCTGTCATAAACTTTATTGGTCAGCACTCGATGGTGTTCTTCGTCAGTCACTACCCGATGTTGTATTACTATAAATACATGCACCTCTGTTTCGGCCGCAGTATTTATAACAGATACGATGAGGTGTTGGTGCTCATTCCCATCATCTTCTGCCTCTGCGCCTGGTTGGTTCCCTTCATCGAGCGCGTGCCTTGGCTGAGTGGACGATGGGAAAAGAAGTCTTAAGGGCGGTTAGCCTTTCTTCACCCTTCCACTTTCCACCTTATAGTCGTAACTGTGCCTTCCTTCGGCACGGAAGTCCTCGTGGTAGCGCTCCAATACTTTCTTGAAAACTTCGTCGTACTGAGGAATGAAGAGGTCGTCCTTAGCCAAAAGGTGTCGGATGATATCTTGTGCTAAGGGCATTGTAGTTTCCGTGTCATTCTGGTTACCGCCGTTGAAGTGTGTTCCCTTGATGGAACCTGGTGAAACATTCAGTATGCGGTTAGTTGAACCTGCCTTCTCAAGTTCCACATTCACGCTTTCTATGAACACCTTCAATGCTGCTTTTGTGGCGCTATAAACAGAGAAGAAGGGTGAGGACATGAAACCCGCAATGCTCACCATTACGCCACAATAGAAGTCGGCGGGTGAAAGTAGGCGAGGGTAGAAGTGCTTGATGATGCGAAGGGCAGGAATCGTGTTGACGGCGAAATACTTGTCTATCATCTCCTCCTCGATATCTTGAAACAGTGCCAAACGACCAAAGCCGGCGGTAATCATTACCACGCTGGCATCGGCATAGCGGTCGAAGAGGCTATAGTCACTGTTCGTGAGGTCGAAAGCCTCGTAATGCAACTTGTTTGCCCACTTGGGTTCGGGGGCTACCTTATCGATGACGGTAACTTCATAGTCGTCAGACAGACACAGGGCAATAGATAGCCCGATGCCGTTGCTGCCGCCCACAACCAGAGCCTTCTCCATATGCTTTTGTTCTATGAAAACTAATCCCGCTTGATATCGGGGTTGGGTTGGTGGTCGATTTTACTTTTTATCTCATCGTAGCGTTCCACGATTTCTTTCTTGATGCTGGTGCTGCTCACCCCCTGACCATAGGGGAAGTAGAACACGGTGACACCCAGTTCCTTCAGGTAGTCATACTTGCCTGTCCAGTCGTCGCCAACGACAAAGACATCGACGTTCAGTTTCTTTACCAGTTCCGTGTGATTGAGCGAGTGCTGGGGAATGACGATGTCGGGATACTTGAGTGCCTTGACGATGGCGATACGTTCCTCAAAGGGGATGATGGGCGGACGTTTGTAGGAGCACACGAGTTCATCGGTGCTGACGCCAACGATAAGTGTGTCGCCCAATCCGCGGGCGTATTCAATCATCTTGAGATGGTTGGAGTGGAACATATCGAAAGTTCCAGATGTGTACACTACTACTCGATTGTTATACATGTGTTATAGGTTTTAAGGGGCTCTGTTATAGATTCTTGTCAATCATAGCTATCAAGCCTTCGCTCACACCACTTTGTAGTTTGCGGGCAAACATCTTGTTGCTTTGCATGATGGTGTCGAAGTCTTCCTCCGTCAGCGTTTTAATGACGGGGTGGTAATATATGTATGTCAGCGGTGTGAGCGCCTCGAGGCTTTCCCACGCGGTGGTTTGTTCGATGCATCGAGCCTTCCATTCCGAGTTGAAGACCACCGTTTGTATGAAGGTCTCGGCTGGGCAGAAGCTGGTGCGGAAATACTTGACGAGGGGTTTGTTCTCATCCCATTCCTTCAGCACGAACGAAGCAAGCTGGGGTGTGATGGCCCACCAAGCAGCGCCTTTGTACAGATGATACTGACGGCCGTTGACTTCGAAGATGACGGGTTTGCGAACGCCGCTTGCGGAGAGCAGATGGCGTAGCGCCACGCGGAACTTGCTTTTCAGCGAACCGTTCTTCCAAGGCTTTTGTGCCAGAAGTCTGTATTGCCGATAGAGGCGCGAAGGTTTGTCTTGCCAGGTAATATCCGTTCCGCAAAGGTATTCCTGCCCATTCGCCTCCTGAAAGAACGTTGTGATTCGCTCCTTGCTCCACAGGGGATAGTCCATTCCGCTGAGTGTGATGAGGTAGTCGAACGGTGTGCCTTCGCTGAGTGCCGCCCTTATGAGTTCCATCTGATATTCCACCTCGTTGAGGCTGCCCCATACGACGTTCACCCGGTGGGCAAGGAAGCGCACGCGGTCATCGTCCTTTAGGACCTGCTCAAAGATACTGATGTCTGCCTTCTGGTCAATGTGGATGTAGAAGACAGAATCGTTGGGCAACGCCTTAACGAGCCTTGCCAACTGAGGGGCGTCAGTATGGGCCGATATGAGGAATGCCAGTTTCATTATAATTCACAATTCATAATTCACGATTCATAACGGGTCCTGCCTTCGTTGTGAAGGGCAGTTAGCAGCGCATTTTCCAACATTTCGCCTCGTCGCACACTATCCGACCATGTGGCCACATTGCCCCGTATCTTCCTTATCTCTTCCTCCGAGAGGGCGGCTATTGCATTGTGTATCTCGTCAAGCGACTTTACTTTGATGCCCACTCCGTAATCCTCCACATAGTGGGCCATAGCGCTTTCTTCCCACACAATCACGGGTAGCCCTTTGGCCAGGTAAAGCGAGAACTTGAAGGGCGCATTGATACGAAGGTATTCCCCAGTTACGCCCGCACAAGTGTCCAAGTTATCGCCGTCCCACACCAAACCCCAGTTGCCTTCAATGGCAGAGATATCGTCGTTCTTGAATACCCCTTTGTAATGAATGTGGTCGTTGGTTACGAGGGTTCCGTCGTGAAGGCCGTATAGGTTGAAGTGTAGATTAGGATGGGTGGGCAGCGAGGGTAGTTTTTTCACGAACTCGCTCTTGCTTAGGTTGCCCGCAAAGACAATGTTTATCTGCTCCCCGTCATCCGTGTTGTCGTTGACGTTATCGTTATCGTTGACGTTGACAATATAGTTATCGTTGATGAGGTAGTCAAAGAACTGGAGGATGACGACCTTACCTTTGAAGCCCAGTTCCAACACGCGATTGCGCATGGGGATGGAGTGCACGATGAGGACATCGACGCTTTGCAGGAGTTCCAACTCTGCTTTGTTGCGCCCTTCGAAGCGGAAGGTTTCGAGATCATGAATGAGCATGATGATGCGGTTGCCCTGCTTCTTCAGCATCTTCACCACATCGAACATCGCCTCGGTGGTAAAGCCATATTGGACGAAAATGTCGCTGTCGTGGATGCTGCGCAATGCTTTGGCTTGCCGCTTGACATCCCACGCGTGCCACAGATTGTAGGCATGCAGGAGCACTTTCTTCCAGATGGGCTTGCCCAACTTTGAGAGGCGGCTGCCCAGAAGATAGCGAGGCTCGAACCCCAACTTCAGTGCGATGGATTCGGCATCTGCGTGGGGCTTGGAGCACGCGTCGTAAAAGGTCACTCCGAGCGTACTTTTGTTTCGTGCATCGATATAGTATTTCGTAGCCTCCATATATACTATTTCATCGTGTGTTGGAATACTATTCCATCGTGCCACACATTACTATTGTTCCGTGCCATACATTACTATTGTTCCGTGCCACACATTACTATGCTTCTGCGGGTCGCAATACTATGCTTCTGTGGGTCGCGATACTATGCTTCTGCAGGTCGCAATACTATGCTTTTTCAGCAGACATACTTTTCTCCCTTGCGGAGCCTGCGTTTCGCCTCTTCCAACGTAAGGCCTTCCTTGAGGTTGAGATAGTATTTGCGGTGCTCCGACACCCTTTTGTCCTCGGGGGGCAACTGCATGTAGTCGTTGAAGACATGCTTGAGGTAGGCGTCCCATCCTACGGGAACCCGTATCTGGAGATGGCGGAAGGGCATCTTCACGTAGTCGGCAAACCACTCGGGCTGAAATATCTCCACCCCATAGCGGTCGCTGGCGTAGCTCACAAGCAAATGTCCCTCTGGCACATGCATCTTCGACTCAAACTGCTCAAGGTCGCATCTGTACTCCTCACACTTGCCAGTCGTGAAGCTCCAACGAATGTTTCTTAGGAGGCCGCGCAAGTGGGCGTGCCGCACATTGTCCGCGAAGCGGCTCAGGGGATAACGCTGGTTGGCATGTTGGAACCGCTCTACCTTCTGCAGGAATTGTTTCCTTGTCTGGTCAATCTCCGCCTCGTCTTCCATGTCTGTGGTATAGAGGGGGAATATGTCGACAAAGGCGCCGATGATGAAAGGAATGTCGTATCGCTCCCACAATGTAGTGCGCTTGTTGTATATCTTGGCGAAGGGAAAGTAGTAGCCAGGCGTTTCTATCTGGAACAGACCATAGTCGTTGCCGCTGAAGGCTGAGGTCAGGGCGAGCAGTTTCTTATAATCCTCATAGGGCATCAAAAGGTCGACATCGTCGTCCCAAGGGATGATGTCGTTGTGGCGCACAGCACCCAGGCAGGTGCCTCCGTAGGCAAAATAGCGTAAGCCATTGTCCTCGCACAGCTGGATGGTGTATTCCAGCACATCCATCATCGCGTCCTTCAGGGGTTCAAGATAGTCCATTGCTCTGCATGATAAGTTTTGCATGGGTAAATGTCATATTGCACTGCAATATTACGAAAAATCCACGGAATGTGCAAGTAAAGGGCGTCGAAAAAACACAACAACGCGAAATGCGTTGCCGTCCTCCTTAGTTTCGGCCAAAGAGATACTTGCGGAACAGGGGACTCACCCTGAGCATCTGGCTGATGAGTAGGCAGAAGCCGATGATGACAAGCGCGACGGAGAAGGAGGAGACGATTTCCATCACAAAGTTGGGTCGGTTGGTGTTGAGCCAAACACCCACTTGCGGCAACTTGGGCAAAAGTATGTAGTGGAGGAGGTAAATGTCGAGTGTGCGCACCCCAATGTATTGCAACGAGCGCCCGATGGCTTTCTCCCTTGTGAACCACTCCTGATAGTGACGAAAGAACATAACGGCGAGGGAGAGCAAAGAGAACATCGCGATTGTGCGAGGCAGGTTTGTCCACTCGAAGCGCAACGTGTGCCAACGGAAGAATTCGGCGCACGAGGTGAATGCCACAATCATGAGCAAGGGGAAGAACCAACGGCTGTCGAAGACCTGTTGCACGCGCTGCCAATAACGATGGACAAGGTTGCCAAAGAGGAAGAAAGGCAGGAAGTTGATGGTCTTGACGAGGCTCGAGTAGCGTAAGAATGCGGCTTTGTGGTAGGTGAAATTGTTTGGCATGTAGAGTGTCTCATAGGCAAAGAGACTCAGGAGGAACAAGAGCCAGATGACAAGGTGGGGACACTTCTTTAGTCTTTTGCCTTTAGCCTTTAGCCAATCTTGTATCATGCAGGCAAGATAGTAGATGAGGAACATGTGGAGCAATACCCAGGTGAACCAGTAGCCACTTTTGGTGGGGTCTTTCATGCTATGCTCGAATGCGGCAAAGAAATCGTTGCGACGCAGGATGAGAAACACGCATAGGAAGACAAGAGTGGGGAGCACCTGAATCTTCACCTTCTTCCAAGTCTGACTGAGTGCATTGGGCCAGTTCCAAAGGAAGTTTGCCTTGTAGGCAAGGAAACCGCTGACAAAGAAGAAAAGAGGCATGCGAAAGAGCATGAGGAAAGGTAGCGATGAGCTAGTCTTCTCGTTTACTCCAAACGAGATTTGTGCAATGTGGTAGGCCACAACCAGTATCATTGTGAAGCCACGCATTGCGTCTAACCATTCCAGGCGGGGTGCCTTACCGACCTCGCCAATGGGGGCAGAACTATTCGTCATCGTTTCCATGATGTTTGCCAAATATATATTGTATGCTCTCGCGCATAATCTTTGCACCACTCACCCACATCACTCCGGCATAAAGTGCGGCAGCTACCACTATCTTGCTAATGAGGAGCCATGCAAGATTGCTGATGCCGCGTGTCAACCACCAGGTTGTTGCCATCACTAACAAAGTGAATATGAGGAAGGGAACCACATCGCGCAACACTTCCCACAAACGTAGTCCCACCAACCTGTGGGCTATGGATTGCCAGACAAAGAGCCAAAGGATGTTGATGGAGATAAAGAAGACTACCATCATGCGAATGCCGTAGGGGTGAAGTGCGATAAGTCCTATCCACACGAGGACACAGAGAATGACGTTGCTCCAAAGGTTGATGTCGGAGCGCCCCTGACTCAGTGTGAGGTTGCTGTATAGCGTGGAGATGGGGTAAAAGGCACCATAGATGGACAGCATACTCAGCAGCGTGGCGCTCTCCAACCACTTTTCCCCTACCGTCAGGACAATGAACTCACGGGCGATAAGACCTATGCCCAGCATCGCAGGAAAGGAGATGAAACATACGAAGCGAAGCATCTTGCGGAACACATTACGATATCGTTCTTGGTCGTCGCGCACTCGGGTGAGCACAGGTTGCGAGATATCTTGCACCATTCCATTTACAGTGTTGGCGCCCATATCATTCCACTTTCGGGCATTGGAATACACACCTGCCGCATGGTCGCCATAGAATCTTCCGAGGAGCACACTGAAGGCGTGCGCGTTGAGGTGGTAGAAGATGTTGGTGATGAGAATCTTGCTGCTGTATTTAAACATCTTCCACGCGGGTTGGAAGTCGATGTTGAATGTGGGGCGCCAAGGGGAGCATATCCATGCTATAATAACTACCACAAGAATGTATAGCACTTGTTGTGTGGCCAAACCCCAGTAGGCAAAGCCCAATTCCGCCATAATGACACCCACCGTTCCTGATATCAGCATGGCGACAATGCCCATTATCGCAATCTGCTTGTTCATTAGGTTTATGAACATGTAGGCGCGTTGCAGGATGCCGAAGCTGGAGATGAAAAATCCGAGGAAAAGATAGCGTGCGAGCCAAACGAGGCTTGGGTCGCCAAAGAACCGTGCTATGAGTGGAGCCGCGAGACACAGAGTCGTGAACAAAACGGCCGACATGCTGATGTTGAACCAAAAGACGGCATTGTAGTCGCGATGGGTGGGCTTCCCCAGATTGCATAGTGCAATGCGGAACCCACAATCCTGCATGGTGCCAGCAATGCCTGTAAAGACCATAAGCATGGCCACTTTTCCGTAGTCGCTTGGGCTGAGGCGCTGGAGCAACAAGATGCCGAAAAGGGCGTTCAACAACTGCCCTACACCGTTGTTAATCAAGCCCCACATGAGGCCGCGTGCCGTTTTCTCCTTCAGCGTAGCCATTTAGTCGCGGCGGAAAATATCTCTTGTGTATACTTTGTCCTTCACATCGTCAAGGCAGGAATCATAGCGATTGGCGATGATGGCTTGTGCTTCTTGCTTGAACAGGTCGAGGTTGTTGACCACTCGACTGCCGAAGAAGGTGCTGCCATCGGGGAGTGTCGGCTCGTAGATGATTACTTCTGCCCCTTTGGCTTTCACGCGTTTCATCACCCCCTGGATACTGGACTGACGGAAGTTGTCCGAGTTCGACTTCATGGTCAGACGATATACTCCGATAGTGCAGTGACGTTCGTGGTCGGGCGAATAGTCGCCGCGATTGTAGTAATCATAGTAACCTGCCATGCGCAACACGCGGTCGGCGATGAAGTCCTTGCGCGTGCGGTTCGACTCCACAATGGCCGTCATCATGTTTTGCGGCACATCGGCATAGTTGGCGAGCAACTGCTTTGTGTCTTTCGGCAAGCAATATCCGCCGTAACCAAACGAAGGGTTGTTGTAATGTTCGCCTATGCGTGGGTCGAGGCTCACGCCGCGTATGATGTCTTGTGTACTGAGTCCCTTGCTCTCGGCATAGGTGTCGAGTTCGTTGAAGTACGATACACGCAGCGCCAGATAAGTATTGGCGAAGAGCTTCACGGCCTCGGCTTCGGTCAGTCCCATAAATAGTGTTGGGATGTTCTCCTTGATAGCCCCTTCCTGTAACAATGCGGCAAAGTCGTGTGCGGCCTTGTCCAATCGCTTGTCACCCTCGGGGCGTCCAACGATGATGCGCGAAGGATAGAGGTTGTCGTAAAGTGCCTTTGATTCGCGCAGAAACTCGGGTGAGAAGAGTATGCTCTCTGTGCCAAACTTGCGTCTAACACTTTCCGTATAGCCCACGGGTATGGTGCTTTTGATGACCATGATAGCGTTGGGGTTCACCTCCATCACCAGTGCGATGACCTCCTCCACGTGTGACGTGTCGAAGTAGTTCTTCACAGGGTCATAGTTGGTTGGGGCGGCAATCACCACAAACTCAGCGTCGCGGTAAGCCTCACGACCATCCAGTGTGGCGGAAAGGTCCAGATGCTTCTCCTTCAGGTACTGCTCGATGTATTCGTCTTGTATGGGTGAACGGTGTTGGTTGATAAGATCTACCTTTTCGGCAATAACATCCACTGCCTTCACCGTATTATGTTGTGCCAGCAATGTTGCAATGGACAATCCCACGTATCCAGTACCTGCTACGGCTATCTTCCTATTCATTTCTATTAGGTTATAAGGTTTTCGGGTCTTAAGGTTATAGGTTTCTTGGTTTGGTGTAAAACTTACTTTCGTGTCGTTGCTTATAATGGCTCCACCAGGCTTGGATGCATGTTCATTACCATTGCCAGCACGCCTTCAATCTTGATGACAAACTGGCGGTTGCGATGACCCTGCACACGTTGGAAGGTGCCTTGTAAGCCTTCGAAAGGACCTCCGATAATGCGCACTGGGGTGCCTGGCGCCAATGTCGCCTCCTCCATGCTGATGTATTCCACTTCGTCTATCTCGTTGGACACACGAATGAAGTCCTCCATCTGTTCATCGGGAACGATGATGGGGGTGCGCATGCCGTTCTTGGGCATGTTGCACAGGTATTGCAACCAAGGTCGCTTAAGTTTAAACTTCTGTAAAAAAGGTTGGGAACATCGTGCAAAAACCAAACTCCTGACAGCAGGCTCCTTTACACGTTTCATGCGAAGACCGACTTTCTTCTTCGTCCAATGCATTGGGATGAAAACCTCGATGCCGGCCTCCTTCAGTTCGTCATAGGCCTTCATCTCACGGTGGTAAGTGGCCCTCATGGCAAACCAATGCGGAGTTTCTGTACGGTCCATAGCCAGATTTGTGATTAGCTAAAGGTCAAAGGCTTATATTGTCTTTTTCCTTTTGGCTTTTCGTCATGGTTTTGTCGGACAGAGGAGACTCGAACTCCCGACCCCCACGTCCCGAACGTGGTACGCTACCAACTGCGCTACTGTCCGAAGGCCTTGCCTTTGCAAAGCGAGTGCAAAGGTAGTGTAATTTGGGAGAAAAACCAAATTATTTCATTTTTTTTGTAAAATGTTTGGTCAATTCGAAATAAGTGCGTACCTTTGCACCCACATTCGGCAATGGTGTCATAGCTCAGTTGGCAGAGCAAAGGACTGAAAATCCTTGTGTCCCCGGTTCGATTCCTGGTGACACCACGAAGGTAGGGGCGGCTTCCTGTAATGGGAAGTCGTTTTTTTGTTTTATAAGCTTTGGGGATTAAAGACAATAGCGTGCAACAACGAGCACGATGGTAAGCAATTCTGCCAAACGATTGATTCGCACTGCTTTTTTCATGTCTTGCGTGGTGAGCATGCGGTCGTTCTCTCCGATGTAAGGTTTTTCCACAAGTTCTCCGAAGTAAGTATGTGGACCGCCAAAACGGCAATTAAGAATGCCGGCCAATGCCGCTTCGGGGTATCCACTGTTGGGACTAGCATGCTTACGCCCGTTCCTGATGACAAAGGCTAATAAAGACCAACGTCCACTTACCAACACCATCAGTATAGCCGTTAGGCGGGCAGGGATGAAATTGGCGATATCGTCGATGCGAGCCGCCCAGCAGCCAAAACTCTTGTATCGCTCTGTGCGATAGCCAATCATGGAGTCCAGGGTGTTTATCATCTTATAGGTGAGCATAGCAGGTACGCCTCCTACCGCCAACCAGAAAAGGGGGGCGATGACTCCATCGCTCAAGTTTTCGGCAAGGGTTTCCAATGCGGCTGTTCTTACTTCCTGTGCCGACAGTTGTGAGGTTTCGCGTCCTACGATGCGAGCAACCTGGCGGCGCCCTGCTTCCAATGATTCGTCGAGCGAAAGGAATACTTGCCGTACCTCTCGAATGAGTGTGGTGCCCGCCAGACAATAGAATATGATGAGCACATCGAACAGAATCCTCACTCCCTTTCTTCCTCCGTATGGCAAAGGAAGGGCGTAAAGGAAATATCGTATGGCTGCTGTGGCGATGAATACAAACAAGATGAGTGCAATGGCCATTATTGCGCCCTTCAGCATACGATGTCGCCCTTTGTTCAGGTGGTGCTCCCCCCAACTTATGGCCTTGCCAAAGCCTACGACAGGGTGTGGCAACCAAGTTGGGTCGCCAAGTGCAAGGTCGAGCAACCAAGCTAAGACTAAGGCAATGCACAATTCATAAGTCATAATTCATAATGGCATTTAAGAGTTCGTCATTGTCCTCAGGCCTTTGTGCTGCCACGCGAAAGTGGTGGGGCGTAAGACCATAGTAATTCGAGGCGTCACGGATTAGTATGCCGTGCTCGGAAACTAAGTATTCTTTCAGCTCCAACGCAGTATGGGCTTTTATGGTGCAGAGCATGAAATTGGTTTGCGTTTCTTTTGCGTGGATGCCGGGGATAGTGTTAAGCGCACTACGAAGCCGCTGTGCTTCGGCAAGATAGACAGACATGTCTATCCATTGCGGACGATGCTCCATGAGCCAGAGCCCGGCTTCTATTGCCATCGCGTTCACTGCCCATGGACGGCGTAACTGTTGCAGTTGCTCGATGACTTGCTTTGAGGCCGTGATATATCCCAGTCGCAACCCAGGAATGCAATATCGCTTGGTCATGGAATGAAGGCAGATGACATTTGGAAGGTCTATTGCGGGTAGAGGCTTCAAAGTATAATCCTCGTAGGATTGGTCGATGATGAGCCACCGATGCTTGCTTGCCAATTGCCTGATGTATGCCTCGTCGAAGATCTCACCCGTTGGGTTGTTGGGGTTGCAAAGCCAGCATACGGCGCCTGCCTCTGCCTCCTGCATGCCAAACAT
>JAEEGL016708175.1_pt1 | contig 14807 bp, 13 predicted proteins | sample 9134231 | NCBI WGS metagenome assembly JAEEGL01 (sample SAMN16246548, study PRJNA631951) | gut metagenome | biome: gut microbiome; feature: rumen; material: fiber-attached | host: Bos | place: Iran: Karaj | collected 2018-10 | reverse complement strand
CCTATTGCGATGGCATATCTATCAATACAACCAACGATTTCTTTAACTGCGGTCAATGTTCGAATGTTTGCTCCAGTGATAATGCATGTAAGAATGGAACATGTATGAACTATGAAGTGGGTGGGACAGTTGTATTTGGAAGCTATTATCAATCGAACGCAACGACCAAAGAGCCGATCCAATGGCGCATTCTCGAAATCGATAGCGTCAATCGCAAGATGCTGCTTCTTTCGGAGTATGTGCTCGATGCACAGTCATACCATACGAGTGACGCAGCGATAACCTGGGAAGGTAGTTCACTGCGAAGTTGGCTGAACAATACCTTTATGACTACGGCATTTTCTACAACAGAACAGGCAAAGATTCTGACGACGCATCTCGATAACCCGAATAATCCTTTTTATGGCACAGCAGGTGGCAATGCGACGGACGATAAGGTATTTCTGCTCGGTTTATCGGATGTTTATGGCGAGAATTCGCATTACAGTGCAGGCAACTGGTATTTTAACAACAATAACGACCGAAAGGCGATGGCGACATGGTATGCAGTCAAGAGAGGTATTTATGCATATAATTATGATGCTTCAATAGATTGTAGTACAACAGTCTTTGAAATAAACAAATGTTCAGCTGACTGGTGGCTGCGGTCGCCGGGCATCATTACCGGCAGCGCCGCGAACGTCTACCCCGACGGCTCTGTCCCCGACTATGGCTACTATGTCAACGACGTCAACAACGGTGTTCGCCCCGCCTTGTGGGTAAACTACTGAATCTTTAATCAGTAATCATTTAATCAGTAATCTAGAGTGAAGCCATAAACATTTTGCTGCGGGTTGCAATCAAAAGAACGCACCCTTAGGTGCGTTCAAATCCCCCCATCGGGGGGCGCGCGTAGCGCGGGGGGCAAGCGATTCCGCCGTGAGGCGGATCGCGGCGGCGGCTTTTTTAACAACAATATCAACGACGACTCCTACGGCGTCCGACCGGCCTTGTGGATAAACTACTGATTTCGCTGGTTTGCTCGCCAAGAGACGTTCGACCGAACGTTTCTGCCGGCTCGCTTTGGACTGCTCCATCATTTGCTGCGCCCGAGTATCGCAGATAGCGGGCGGGGCGGCGGCGTATTTGCGCAAATGTTCTTTATGTGAAACAGGGGAACCCAAACAAGCGTCCGTTCCTATACAGTTTCCGTCAAAAGCCACTGTGCGGCATCCCAGAGCTGGATACCATCATATAATGTCATGGAATGACGCGTTCTTGCGATAATCATGCGAGGATAGGCATCCTGAATTTTGAACAGGGGAGTGACTTCGCGTTTGAGCGTTTCGGGGCGGCTGATATCGTCAGCAACTTGAATGTAAATCTTTTCATCCCTCCTGATCGCGACAAAATCGATTTCTGCTTTATACAATACCCCAACATAAACTTCGTAGCCTCTTCTGCGAAGTTCCATGGCAACGATGTTTTCCAGTGTTCGGCCAAAATCAAGATTTTTGATACCTAACTTTGCATATTTAAAGGCATGATCACATAAATAGTATTTTTCTCCACTCGACAAATATTTTTTACCACGCACATCATATCGTCTAAATTTATAAAAAGCAAACGCACTACATAAATAATTCATATATGTACTTACTGTACGGTATGTGATGGATTCCTGAGCCGACGAAAGTGTAGACGCAATATTTCTGGAGGTGGTAATATTCGATATATTGTCCATCATGAAATCAGACATTCTTTCTATACCTGTCTTATTTCGTAACTTATACTTTTGTTTAATATCACGAAGTATGAGCGTGTTCCATACATTCTGAATATACTTAAGGCGCTCGGATTGTTCAACATAAACATAAGCACCTGACATTCCTCCGTATATGATATAATTGTTCAGAGAGGCCTGTATATCCGTATTCTCGAAATATGATATGAATTCAGAAAAAGAAAATGGGTACACTTCAATTTCTATGACTCTTCCCGTAAACAATGTTGCCAAATCGCTGCTCAGGAGAAATGCATTTGAACCAGAAATGAAGATATGATACTTTTCTGAAGCATGTAAACTGTTGATCACGAGTTCAAATCCCGTGCAGTTTTGGACTTCATCGATAAAGAGGTAGTTTGCCTTGCCTGATTCGTAATGCGCCTCAATATATTCATTCAGATGATGGTATTCCTTAAGCGACTCAAACTGCAGGCTAGTGAGATCGATATCAATAATGTGGGCATCGGTTTCGTTTTGCCTTAACCACGCGATGAACGACGCCATGAGCTTGGACTTGCCCGAACGCCGAATTCCCGTGATGACCTTGATGTCAGGTGTATGCCTCATGGATATGAGTTGCTTGAGATAGTGCGGTCTTTCAATGAGTTTCATAGCTAACCTCCTGCAAGACAGATACTCTATTTCCCAAAAATGTCAAATTGTCATTTTTGGGAAATAACTACCCGCATCGTCTACACGCCGAATAACAAGCGCAAAAACGAAAACCGCCTGGGTATCGCGGCAGCGATAGCGAGGGCGCGGCCAAAATAAACTACTGCACCGAATAGGCTTCGAGCTCTGCAACAAGCCTGCGGTAATCATCCCATTCTGATTCTATTGCGTGGGCTACCTTGCTTCGGGGGCGCGCGTAGCATGGGAAAACAGGTGATTCCGATGTAAAGCGGACCACCAAAATTTTTTTGCGTATTGGCCGTAGGCCAATAGCAAAAAAGGCAGCGCGTATGGATGCCATAGGCAGCCATAGCGCGGCCAACCATTTGCCTCTGAACACCTACGGCGTTCATTTTGAGGGGCATTCACCATCCCCCCGGCGTTGCCGGGGACTATTGATATTAAACGCCTACGGCATTCGTAACCCCAGATACACTCTTATTTATTGTTCCGGTCATGAATAATGAGACTTTTCATTGAACTCACCCCGCCCTGGTTTGTCATTTATTCCTTTGTATCCTCCGATTGTTCGCCTCGTTCTTTGAGCGGTTCATTGGAATCATTGGGCGTTTCGGTATTTTTTGTAGAATTCTGAATGGCCTTGTTGGTCATGGCGCAGACGCACGAATCGGACCATACATTTTCGGCGGTTTCGACCATATCAATGATGGCGTAGATGGGGAGGATAAGGCCCAAAACGGCGATGGGCGCGCCAATGCCGGACATGAGCGATAGCGTGAGGAAGTAGCAGCCCATGGGAACGCCTGCATTGCCAATTGCAGCGACGACAGAGATGAGCAGCCACAAAGCCATGGTCGCGGGTGTCAGGGCGGTGCCGCCGTTTTGCATGACGAACAGCGATGTAACGAGGATGAATGCCGCGCAGCCGTTCATGTTAATCGTCGTGCAAATGGGCAGGACAAAGCGCGCGACTTTTGGCGAGGCTCCGAGGCGGCGTTCGGCGGTATCCATCGTGACGGGCAGCGTGGCCGCAGAGCTCTTGGTAAACAGTGCCATCAGGACGGCTGGCGCCATTTTGCGCAGGGTCTGAATCGGATTGATGCCGCGCGAAATGAGGAACAACGGCAGAATGACAAAGAATTGCACGAGATTGCCAATCAGGACGACGGCGACGTATTTGCCGAGCGATTCGAATGCCACGCCCGAACTGAGCTGTGCTGTGAGCTGCGCAGAAAACGCGACGATGCCTATGGGCAACGTAACGATGAGCCACTTGATGAGCAGGAAAAGCAAGTCCTGGAGCCCTTTTAGCCCATTGGTGAGCGTCGTTTTGGAATCAGAATCGGGAAGGCGCGAAATGCCAAAGCCAACCGCAAATGCTATCAACAGCAATGAAAGTACATTGCCGTCAAAAAAAGGCCGAATCATATTATTGGGTACGACCGAAAGGATATGATCCAAATAGGACAATTGTGGTGCATCCGGCGTTTCAGCGATAGTGCCAAGCGCTTCGGGCGGAAGATTGCCCGGCGATATTATGATATATAAAATGAGTCCAACAGCGGCAGCAGCTACAGTCGTGAGTAATGTATAAACGATTGTATGTTTAAAAATACGACCAGTTTCCTTTTGTCGGCCAAATGTGATGAGTGTCATAACAATGGCGAGGAATATCGTCGGTACAGCCAGAAACTGAAAAAGGCGAGTATATATTGTTGCGATAAAATTCATGAGCGCATCCAGTGTGCTCACGCCCAAACACCCAAGGATGGCACCTATCGCGAGTGCAGCTATCCATATTAACGTTTTTTTCATAATTTGTTTCCTGTCGTTTGTTTTGTGATATATTCACAGCGTTAACGAGATAATGCAAACGGGTTCCTGCGATGCATTTCGCAGGCTGCGTCTGCATGTCTTTTGTACGCCTTATGATGCCTGGATGCAATCACGGAACGACGATGATTTTGTATCAAAACGTTAGATTATTCTTGTTTTTACGAATACACCAGAAACAATGCCGATGTGTAACATGAGCGGATATTCCAAGTGATTTTGCGGGTTTGCACTTCTTTATGCCATTCAACTCCAATTCACATACAAAAACATCATTGATAAAGAATATCATCTATCATTCGTTCATAATCATTATCCATAAGCACGATCTGCTCTCCATAACGCTTGAATCCTTTAATCACATTCCTGTTGTCTTCTTTGAGTGAGTCAATCGCGCAATTGCTGTCGTCTAACCTTGACTCGATAGCACAAGCATATTTTTTTATATCCACAAAATGGCTATCGATATAATTATCTGTCATAGCAAGGCAAATGAATCGAATCGAGGATAAATACCGTTCATCGAAGTCATGTCGCCAATCAAATGGGATATAGTATCCTTCAATGATAAGGTTCTGTTGGTTTTCCACTGCAGTCTTTATTATCTCTCTTACAATTGGCCATAAATACTTCGTCAGTTCATCATCGTCTTCCGGTGTTAGTTCTGTATTACCGCTGCGAATCAGCCCCATTTTGAGATGATCAACAGACATACAGGGATAATGGTACTTTTCGAGCATTCGTTGTGCCAGCAGTGTTTTCCCAGTATGGGATGCGCCAGTGATTAATATAATCATAATCTTTCCTGAAGTTCTTTTCTTACTTTGTCCAAATCGCTGCACGTCAAAATCGGAATCAGTTGTTGTATTTCATCGATACGTTTGTCCCACCATCTGAATTTGAGCAATAAATCTATCAATTCATCATCAAAGCGCTTTCTGATGATTTTGGCCGGATTACCAGCGACGATGGTATAGGGATCGACATTGCAGGCAACGACACTGTTTGCGCCGATGATCGCGCCATCGCCGATATGAATCCCCGGCAGGATCGTGACATTTTGTCCGATCCATACATCATTGCCGACGATCGTATCGCCTTTGAGCGGCAACTCCGTTAGTGGCGGTGGATTCATGTTCCAGCCCTGCATGATATAAAAGGGAAATGTCGAAGCGGCATTCATCTGGTGGTTTGCACCATTCATCATGAATTCGACACCTGCAGCTATCTGGCAGAACTTGCCGATGATTAGTCTGTCGCCAATGAAATCATAATGATGTGTGACATGTTTTTCGAAATCGACATCACCAAAATAGCTATACTCCCCCACTATAATATTAGGATTTTTGATGGTTGGTTTTATATGTGTCACCGTATTGCAATTTGGCACAGGGTAAATAATATCAGGATTTGGCACAATTTTGTTTAAATCTGAATGATTTGTATTATTTTTCATCCATTCATCCCGGGGCAGACAATTGACATGGCATTTTCGAGTCTCATGCAACAAGGGTACATCGACCTTTTCTGTCGTTCGAATGTAATGAAATCCGCATTTTTCCTGGACGCGTTTTGAACGTTCATTGCCATCGTAATAACCGGCCCAAACCTTGTTCATTCCCAAATCCATAAAAGCACGACGCAATAACAGATTGACGGCCTCGGGCATAATGCCTTGCCCCCAATAGGGAACGCCAAGCCAATAGCCGATCTCACATTCATCCGACTTATCCGTTAAAGTGCTTCTCTCCCCCATCATCAGCCCAATACATCCGATCGGAAGCCCGGTTTCTTTCAAAATAATGGCATAGATTTCCGGCTTCATGAATACATCGCGGATAACCTTCAGACTGTCTTCAATACTTGTATGTGCCGGCCATCCAGCAATTGCCCCGACCAAAGGATCTTTCGCATAGCGATAACACTCCGGAGCATCATCTTCTGTCCATGCACGCAGGCATATTCTATCGTTCTCCATCATCATATCCAACTCCGCACCTCACAATCTTCGATTTAATTTTCGTAATGCCTTGCCATTCAGCCATTGATTTCCCCAAAATTGACGCACCAGCTTGCAGTATGAGATGCTGCATCTGTATTTATGATACCACCAGGAGAGGAAATTAGCGAGTGAATGTGTCTCAAATCATGTTGCCAACCATCCGTGATCTGGTGCTAACCTAATCGTTCTGAGAGATGTGCCCCCGCGTTTCCATGGTAAAGCTCTGTCTTGTCAGAGTTTTGACAATAGCTTAGCATTTGGCGCTTAAAGAACGGACTAGCAGACTCAAAGTTCTAAGCTCAACCATGAGAATCTAATCCACGTTTAAATGCTGTACCCCTGGTTGAATTTAACTTGACACTTATTTTTTGCAGGTAATAAAATTATAAAGTTGCCGGGCGCGAATACGCCTTGAGTAAACCTTTGACAGAGCGATTAACATGCATCCTTTTGTACAAATTTTAAAAGAAGAATTAACGGCTGCAATGGGCTGTACCGAGCCAATTGCGATTGCGTATGCCGCAGCGCTTGCCCGGGAAACGCTTGGGAAATTACCAGATCGCGTGACGCTGTCAGTCAGTAAGAATATTATTAAAAACGTCAAGAGCGTCATCGTCCCCAATACTGGTGGTCTGCATGGTGTAGAAGCTGCTGTCGCGGCAGGAACGGTTTCAGGTGATCCTTCACTTGAGCTCGAAGTACTGAGCCATGTATCATCGGAAGGTCAGGCTGAGATCCGCGTCTTTCTTGAACATGTGCCAATTGCTGTAAACCAGTCCACATCACATGAACTGTTTGAGATTGATTTAACAGCTGAATCCAAAACTGACTCTGCCAGGGTCGTGATTCGCGGATTTCACACCAATGTTGTACTCGTAAAGCGAAATGATAAAGTATTGCGCGAACAAAAACCACAAAAGGCAAACTATTGTCAAACAAAGGAGCCATCGGCTGCAGCACGTCTGGGACAACTGACGGTAGCAAACATCGTCGAATTTGCTGACACAGTTGATATTGATGAAATTCGAGCGGTTTTGGACCGGCAGATTGCATGCAACATGGCGATAGCCGAAGAAGGATTACGTGGGAATTATGGCGCAAATATTGGAAAAGTGCTGCTAGCAACGTACGGTGATTCGATCATGATACGCGCACGAGCAAAAGCTGCAGCGGGCAGCGATGCGCGTATGAATGGCTGCGAAATGCCGGTTGTCATCAATTCGGGCAGCGGAAATCAAGGCATTACGGTCTGTGTACCGGTTGTCGAATATGCCCGGGAACTTAATGTTCCAAAAGACAAACTCTATCGGGCGCTTGCTGTATCGAATTTGTGTGCTATTCACCTTAAATCAGGCATTGGTTGTTTATCGGCCTATTGCGGCGCTGTAACAGCCGGATGCGCAGCCGGTGCAGGTATAGCATACTTACACGGCGGTGGACTGGATGCCATTGCACATACGCTCGTCAATGCCCTTGCGATTACTTCGGGGATCATCTGTGATGGTGCAAAATCGAGCTGTGCTGCAAAAATTGCGGCTGCCGTTGACGCCGGTATTCTTGGATGGTCGATGTATCAAAACGGCCAGGAATTTCATGGTGGTGAAGGCATTGTACAAAAAGGCGTCGAGAACACGATACGCAATATCGGGCGTCTTGGACATGACGGCATGCGCGAAACAGATGAAGAGATCATCAAAATAATGCTTTGCAATCAAACCCAATCTGAATAGCCGAAGACTTCGAGTGTTCAACAAAAACAGCATTGCGTGGCGTATCGCCTGCGATAGCCACGTACCGGCGGGCGTATCGGCGCAGCCGATAGCTCGCCCCCAAATAAAACATCAAATTAAGCTTCTAAACATACAATTACAAGGCCCAGCAAAATCTATATCATATTTGCGGTCATATATAGTTTTAACACACGTATTCTGGGGCACGAGACAACCTTTTTTTCTGAATCGAATAACAGCTTTGACGCAATATACTTAATTCTGTATATTATTTAAACATATTCTGAAACATCAAACATTTGAGCGACAGCCATTTTGTATCCACCTGATAAATTGCGCACTTTATAACCATGCTGTTTCAAGATGCGTTCAGCATAGTATCCGCGCAAACCGACCTGACAATACACAATAATTTCGCGATTCTTATCAATTTCATTCAATCGGGTTCTAATACTATCGAGAGGAATATTAACAGAATTATCGAGATGTCCGTTTTGATATTCTTTTTCTGAACGCACATCAATGAGCTGCGCGCCATTTTTAAGCGCATTTGACAGATCGCGACAATCTATATTTTCTGAAAGCCCATCCAATATATCCTCGGCCATATAGCCAACCATGTTGACGGGGTCTTTTGCCGAAGAGAACGGCGGCGCATAGCAAAGTTCCAACGAAATGAGATCCCTGACATTGGCTTGCTGACGAATCATCACAGCGAGTACATCCATGCGTTTATCGACACCAGATGCGCCTATGCTTTGGGCACCAAGCAGTTTTCCATCATTATCAAATAGTATTTTTAATGTCAGCTGTTGAGCACCAGGATAATAGTTGGCATGCGAAAATGGATGTGCAATCACGCTTTTATACGTCATATTATCTTTTTGCAACGATCGTTCATTTCTTCCGGTTGAAGCCGCCGTCAGTCCAAATATCTTAATAATTGAAGTTCCCTGCAAACCACGAACTGTGCGATTCAAACCACAGATATTATCGGCTGCCAGTCGTCCCTGATGATTGGCTGGACCGGCAAGCGCAAGACTCATAGGCGCTCGATCACCAACTCTGAACAGAGAAATCGCATCACCTACGGCATAGACATCCTGTGCGCTCGTCTGAAGCCTGTCATTCACTTTTATAAAGCCACGATCATCGAGGTCGATGCCACTATTTTTTAAAAAAGATGTATCGGGCTGCACGCCAATCGCCAGAACGACGAAGTCACTTGTCAATTCGGTGCCATCAGCCAAAGTTGTTTTAACACCGAGCTCAGCATCTGAGAATTGTTTAACGCCATTGTTCAGAAATAGCCGCACGCCGTTTTCAACGAGTTCGCGTTGTAAAAATGAGACCATGTCTGAGTCAAACGGCATCAGGATTTGCGGCGCAGCTTCAACCAGAGACACATCCAAGCCGCGATTTTTCAGGTTTTCTGCGACTTCAACCCCAATAAAACCGCCGCCGATTACAACTGCAGCCCCTTGAGAAACGACAGATTTATCCGCGAACTTTTTGAGCAAATCGGCATCGTTAACGTTTCGCAAACTGAGAATTCTGGGGTTTTCGATTCCAGGAATCCCGGGGCGAACAGGCTTTGCCCCTGGTGCAAGCAACAGGGCATCGAAAGATTCTTCGTAAGTAGCATTGGCATCACGGACGGTGATCTTCTTTTCGCCAGCATTTACTGCAATCACTTCGCTTTCCGTACGCACATCCACATTAAAGCGCGCACGAATGCCTTCCGGCGTCTGAACAAGAAGTCTCTTTCTATCGTTAATCTTTTCGCCGACATAATAGGGCAAACCACAGTTTGCAAAAGATACATATTTGCCGCGCTCAATTAATATAATTGTGGCATTTTCATCCAGCCTACGCATTCTAGCGGCAGCAGTGGCTCCGCCTGCGACGCCACCAACGATAATATATTTCTTATTATTCATTCGATCTTCTCCTTCTGCTTCTATATAAAACGGTCAACTCCAAAACCGTATATTACATCAGAAACAATTCTTACCACCTTTTTTGGGACAATTCGTTCCAAAACGATCGCAATGATAGCAAACTTCATTATCGAGATAGACCTGGTTATCCTTCTGAAATCGTTCGAAATTCTGCAGGTTCATAAACGTCACTTCTGCGATTTTCTGAAGGGCTTCATGGGTAAAGAAGGCCTGGTGCGATGTAACGATCACATTTCGAAATGATAGAAGTAAGGCGAGCTGATCATCTTGCATGACTTCGTTAGAATGATCTTCGAAGAAGAAATCGGCTTCTTCCTCATATACATCAAGCGCCGCACCGCCGATATGCCCCGAGCGAAGTCCATCGATGAGCGCAGCGGTGTCGACAAGCGCGCCACGCGATGTATTCACGAGCACTGCCCCCGGCTTCATCATATCAATATGCGCCTTATCCAGCAGATGATAATTATCAGCAGTGAGCGGACAGTGCAGTGATACAACATCCGCCTGTGGCAATAATTCCTCAACCGACATATAAGGGTAATCGACGTCTTTGTTTGGATAGGGATCGGATGCAATAATGCGCATTCCAAGTCCGCGACAAATATCGATAAAACACCGTCCGATTTGTCCGGTACCAATCACACCAACGGTCTTTCCGTGCAAATCAAACCCGAGCAAACCATTCAGCTCGAAGTTGGCATCCCGCGTACGCTGATAAGCTCTGTGTGTTTTGCGATTGAGCGTCATCAGCAGCGCAAGCGCGTGCTCCGCAATGGCATAAGGCGAATATTTTGGCACCCGCACGACATGAATCTTATGAAACGCATGCCGAATATCGACATTGTTATATCCTGCACAGCGCATGGCAACCGCACGCACACCAACACTTTCCAGCACATCAAGCGTTTCTGCGCCCAAATCATCATTCACAAACGCACACACGGCATCATATCCTGCAGCCAAACGCGCAGTATCAGGCGTGAGCTTGCTTTCCATATACTTCAATTTGTAACCATACTTCTCATTTTCGGCGTTCAAATATTGCTTATCATAAGGTTTAGTGTCGAAAATCATTATTTTCATCGTGTTCACCTTTTTTACATTGTTACACATATTCCAGAAGAATTTGCTTTTGTCTGTGCCCGCTCCCACCAGACACAGCCGATGCCTCTATATCACAAATTTTCCGGCGCTGTCATCCATGCGTATTATTTTTATTGCGCGCCGTATGCCACAGGCATAGGCGCGCCGTGCGCAGGCGTATTGGCCAAAGGCCAATAGCCGCGCCCCCTATGTAGAGGCGTTCCACGGAACGCCTCTGGTGCGCCGTATGCCACAGGCATAGGCGTGCCGTGCGCAGGCGTATTGGCCAAAGGCCAATAGACGCGCAAACATATATCAAATCAAAAAAAAGGTCATTCAGGAGGGACAATGCATTTCTAAACGATCATGTATCATCCCTCTCTGAATGACAAGAAATATCAGGAAATTACAGCAAACCGAGTCTCTTTTTTAAATCTCTGGAATACGAGTCGAAAGTGAACACACTGTAAACCATATACCAATTGTTAGAATCACAAACATTTTTATACATAGCTTCAGCAACTTCTACTTTGTCACTATCGAATGCCATCAGTTCCATTGTTTGCATTATCTGTGAAACGGTAAATGAATTAGATGCCGCAGCAGATTTAATCAACTCGAGTTGATTACGTCTAAATGTAGCCTTTTTCACTAACGAAATAAATGTTGTGAACTCACTGTCTGTCATGCCGCATTGACGAGCGACGTGGCGATAGGAATGATGATGTTGCGTAACTCGGCGTGAAGATTGATGAACAACATGATGCGAAGGTTGATGAATTACACTTGGGGGAGAATGAGGGCGTTTGTCTTTAGAACTAGGTTTTGCCAAAGCCGTCGCAGGAAGACAAAGCATCATCACGACAAGTGCGAGAATAAAACGTTTCAATGTGGTTTTCATAATGTGTTCTCCTTATATAAATGCGTTAATATGATAAAACAGCTATCAGCGCTAACTGTTTCTGTTAATAGTTAAAGCAATCTGTGTGCCAAGTTTTTTTCATTGTAAAAGTGGCAAATCGCTCACATTTAGATCAGTGCACCAGGGGGGGCGAATTCTATAAAGATGCGGTTTAACCTTAATATAACCACGCAATCATTTGGTGATGAGACGAAGGATCGTATCGGCAGACTGATGCAGTTCATCCGCGAGTTCTTTTAAATCCGTTAACAGGTCGTAGACGGCGTCTTCAGAAAGCACACCACGTTTCAAGTCGGCGGGGAGTTTTCCGGCTTCATCCAAAGCCAGGTCATGGTGAAACGATTCTGACCCATAGTATTCAGATAATTCAGATAACTGCTCCTGGTGTTTTGTGAAATTTTGCAAAGCCTCAGATACACTTTTCTGTGATGCAGACAGCTCGTTCAATGCTTTTTCCATTTTCTGAATACGATCAATTTCCTGCATATAAGCTCATTCCTGACGATATTTGTTGTTGGATCCACCTGTCGGCAAGGTACATAACAGCCTAACAGTATCTATCCATTTATATATATTGTTCTGGTCATTAACCAAGAGAACACAATTTATACACTTTCAGCGTATTGATAGGGAATTGCCTGACTGGGGCTACGCACCCGAGGTAACGACCATCGGGCTCATCTCGAGCAATGCGCGCCCCCCAGTCAAGGTTCTTCTAAACAATATCCATTTTAACAGCGAGAGCCGCAATTAATCCAACACAAGGGATGGTGCAGAATAGACGCGTGCAGCCAGTTCCTGATTGAGCATATAGAGCCCTTTTGCGTCACTTCCAAAGAGTTCCATCTTTTTAATGAGTTCACTGGCATTCATTTCTTCTTCGCCCTGTTCCTTCACGAACCAGTCGAGGAACTGCATTGTACGGTAATCCTTGACGCTGTGTGCAGCATCGTAGATGGCGTTGATAAGGGAGGTAACATATTCTTCGTGGGCGAGGCCGGCCTTGAGAATGTCCATGTGTGACTTAGCATCAGTCTTAGGGGCATCGATGGCACCCAAAGTCACTTTGCCATCGTTATTCTGGAGGTATTTTAGGAACAGCATGGCATGATCACGTTCTTCCTGAGCCTGGATGGTGTACCAATTGGCGAAACCATCCAGTCCGACCTCAGCAAAGTGGTTTGCAAATTCCAGATAGAGGTATGCAGAATACAGCTCCTTGTTAATCTGTGTGTTAATGAGTGAAGCAACGTCTTTGTTTAACATATTCGAACTCCTTGCAATCATCACAAGCCCACAATTAGGCTTGAACCAATTGAAGATAAGCACACAGATTCAAAAGGCAAGCACATTAACAAAAAGTTACTCCACACGATTACAGGTTGTGAAATTTTCTATTTCTTTATATCTAAAGAGCGTATCAGACTCACCAACTTTATCATATTGATTGAATTCATGACCAATCGCGACAGATTTTGCGATATTTTTATCGTCAAACTCGGGCGTAATTCTCAGATCGGCGACCGGGGCATCCAGCAATCTATATCCTGTGACGGCATCTTCGACCTCAATTCTGCCATCATCACTGACAGAAACGAAATCAGCATCGTATGTATCATAAGCCGCAATACGCGATTCCCAGTTTTCTGTTTTGAGGATGAAACTATTATTCTCCAAAACGATCTGGAAGTCGGAATACCCATTATCACAGTGATATTTCGCAATCAGACCCTCGAGTTTCTGTTTATCATTTCCATCAAGCGCGTAATAAATCCGCCTCTGGCGTGGAAACATATCCTCCACCTCTTCACTGTCACTATTCTCATCGTCATCACTGGCTTTCTCCTGAATCTCTACAGGTACGAGTATATTTATTGCATGCTCAAAGAAATCCATAATATATACCGAATTGTATGAATTCTCCATTAAGACGATTTGTAATTTCTTGGATGGCACTGAGGCAACAACCACGCGATAGCCAGTACCCGACAACTCGTTGCACAACGTTTCTTGTTTGAAAAGCTCCGGATCACATTTTTCCAGGCCATCATTCGGATTCGCCACCAGATAGCGCATTGTTTCATCCAGACTCGCCCACATCACACCTTTTTTGTCCACAGCTTTGAGCGGAAGCGCTTTGAGGTCGAAACCATCCTCATCATTTGGGCTATGAAGGGATAGCGCATGTGGGTATGCGACAGATTCGTCTGGCGTGCTGGAGAGTTGTACATTTGCCTTTTTGAAGCCTTCATTCGAGAACAGAGAGAACGTCTCGGGTGATTTAAATGGTCCTGTCGGGTGAATGTTAAACTTCGTTTGGCGAGTAATGGGGGAACCGGAATTATCATTGCGTGTCGTACCAAGACAACGGGTGTATGCCACAGCACCGTCAATCAAAATTCCAATAGCCATGCCCACCTTCCTATTATCGCTAAAGTTCCCGAAATAGTTGTTGATCAAAAGGTCTATTGAATCCTTAACGGCAGAATCAAGCGGAACCTCAGGCAATGGATCCGGTATTGCCACTGCAGTCGCCGAATCATTTGGCTGATTCACGACTTCTTTTTTGCGGCAGCCAGGCAGCATTATGAGGCAAAGACAGGAACAAACAATCAACACACGCGCAAATTTCATAGGTATTTCTCCGATTTGTTCTTCAGACAGTCGAAATAACTGTTTTTTTAATATTGCACAAAACGATGAAAAAAGGAAATCAAATCATAAAATTTAGCGCTGTATAAGTAACAGTTCAGCCCTCTGTTGACTTTCCTAGCATAACATGCATTGCATGTAGGGTTTTAGCGGAATGGGGGAGGGGCCCCAGGGCTGTTGCATTCGATTTTATCTCTTGCTTTTGGTTGCACACTTTCAGCGT
>JAEEGL016053101.1_pt1 | contig 14807 bp, 16 predicted proteins | sample 9134231 | NCBI WGS metagenome assembly JAEEGL01 (sample SAMN16246548, study PRJNA631951) | gut metagenome | biome: gut microbiome; feature: rumen; material: fiber-attached | host: Bos | place: Iran: Karaj | collected 2018-10 | reverse complement strand
TTCATTTGAAAGCCCCGACACCCCGTAATACTCATAATCCCTGCAGGCTTCGAAGGGGCCGTGAATACATTTTGCATTTCTGTGAGTCAGCACCCATTTTTCAATGGGGATCACATCATTTGTGATCCGCTCCGCATAATAATGATGACCCTCGGGAAGCACTTCCTCCGGATCCCTTCTTCCGGTAACATCCGTCGGAAAAACCTCCGTCCCCTCCGCTCCCCTGTATATGCTCTGGGTTCCCGTATAGATATATGTTCCGTGAGACGACAGGGCACAACCGCCGGGATGAACACATGTCCAGGCAATTCCCTGATCGCCTTCATATAAACGTATATAGGGATTGTTCCTGTAACTTTCCATTACCTCCCCAGGTTCCGGAAGTCCTGAAGCCTCGGCATAAACAGAACAGGACATGAATACCATGAGGGGCATCAGAATCTTTCCTGCAAGAAACACAAGCCTTCTTATCACACCGGACATCGCTTTTTTTATCTTCATCCAAACACCTCCTGCGGAAAATAAAAAAAGAGACCGATGTCTTTCCCAATGGAAAAACATAAGTCTCTTTATGTGACGGTTTTGCTTTTGAATATCTTCGAAGAAGACCCTTCGAAGTAGTGTTCAGACTATATCACAGTTTTTTTATTCTTTCAATAGCCTCTACTGTATTTTCATAAGTACCGAAAGCGGTAAGTCTGAAGAAGTGCTCTCCGCTGGGACCGAAGCCCGATCCGGGGGTTCCCACAACATGCGCCTTATCAAGAAGATGATCGAAGAATTCCCAGCTGGTCATATTGCCCGGAGCCTTGAGCCAGATATAGGGAGCATTAACACCGCCCGATACACTGTATCCCGCACTCTTTAATCCCTCATAGATCACCTTTGCATTGTTCATGTAATATGCAACCTGTTCCTTAAGCTGCTGTCTTCCTGCTTCGGAATAAACCGCTTCTCCGGCTTTCTGAACAATGTAGGGAGCTCCGTTGTACTTGGTTCCGTGACGTCTTGCCCAGAGAGGATGAAGAGGAGTATCTCCTGCCTTAAGATCCTTGGGGATAACGGTGAAGCCAAGTCTTACGCCGGTAAAGCCCGCATTCTTGGAAAAAGATCTGAACTCGATGGCGCAGGTTCTTGCTCCTTCGCACTCATAGATACTGTGGGGTACATTTTCCTCAGAGATGTATGCTTCATATGCAGCATCGTAGAGAATGATGGCACCGACTTTATTTGCATAATCCACCCACTTCTGAAGCGCATCCTTAGTGATGGCAGAACCTGTGGGATTATTGGGGAAGCACAGATAGATAAGATCCGGAGTCTCAGCAGGAAGCTCGGGAGCGAATCCGTTCTCCTCAAGGCAGGGCATATAAATGACATCTGACCAGGTCTCGGTCTTGGGATCGTAGGTTCCGGTCCTTCCTGCCATTACGTTTGAATCCACGTAAACGGGATAAACGGGATCGCATACGGCGATCTTATTGTCCGTTGAAAAGATCTCCTGGATATTTGCGCAGTCGGATTTTGCACCGTCGGATACAAAGATCTCATCTGCTGAGATATCGCATCCCCTCTTTTTATAATCGGTGTCTGCAATGACATTTCTTAAGAATTCATATCCGAGATCGGGTGCATAGCCCTTGAAGGTGTCCTTGTTACCCATCTCATCGACTGCGGAGTGAAGTGCATCGATGATGGCAGGTGCAAGAGGCTGGGTGACATCACCGATACCGAGTCTGATGATCTTAGCCTCGGGATGAGCCTCCTGGTATTCTCTCACCTTTCTTCCGACGGTGGAGAACAGATAACTTCCGGGAAGTTTTAAATAGTTGTCATTTGCTTTTGCCATTTTTTCATTCTCCTTTTATTCCTGAATCTTTATCGCTCTGCTCTTTTTTAATATTTCCTTTAATCTGTCGGGGGTGAAGATATAATCCTTCTCGCAGAAGTCACAGTGTATCTCCGCATCCCTGTTTTCCTTGATCATAGCCACGATCTCTTTTTCGCCGAGGCTTATGAGTGCCTTCTCGACTCTTTCGTCTGAGCAGTCACATTTATAGGCTGTGTCATATCTTTCATTGATGTTGATATCAAGCCCCTTAAGAACCTCACCTATCATGTCCTCGGGAGTAAGGCCTTCATCCAGCATCTCGGTAACACTCTTTAAGTTCTTCAGATTCTCTTCGATAACGGAAATGACATCATCTCCTGCATCGGGCATGAGCTGGACTATAAAGCCGCCGGCGCATCTGACGGTGTTGTCCTTATTCATCAGCACACCCAGTCCCACAGAGGAGGGAGTCTGTTCGGAGGCCGCAAAATAATAAGTCATATCCTCTGCGATCTCTCCGGTCTGAAGGGAGATCCTGCCCACATAAGGCTCCTTGAGCCCGAGATCCTTGACTACGATGAGATCACCGTTTCCTATGGCACCGGATACATTAAGATGGCCGTTGCTCTTGGCGGGAAGGATCACATCGGGAACCGGAGTATAGCCCTTTACATTTCCGTGGGAATCCGCGCATACGGTAAGTCCTCCGGAGGGACCGTCGGATTTGATCTGTATGGTGAGCTTATCCCTGTCACCCTTCATCATTATACTCATCATGGCAGCTGCGGAGAGCATTCTTCCGAGAGCAGCACTCATAATGGGACTTGTATTGTGAAGTCTTCTTGACTCCTCAGCCATATTCCTGGTGGTGCAGGCAAAGGCTCTGATATGGTAATCCGCAGCTGTGGCGGATACTATATAATCTTCATTGCATTTTTCGTTCATCATTTTTCAGGCTTTCTTAATACCGCATATATTCTTTCGGTATCGTCATTTACTTCTTTTTCCGTATCGGAATCCAGGATCTTTATTATCTCCAGCCCCGAACATACAGCAAGTTTTTCGATATCGTCTTTTTCAATACCGCGCTGAAGGTGGGTTTCCTCCGCACGTTCATACAGACCGTCCGGACGCTTTATGAAAAGAGTAAGGTCGATCTCATTTATATTCGTCTCTTCGTCGTAGTAATTCTCCCAGATGAAGGAGGCCTCGTCTCCCGCTTCCGCTATGGTGGAATCACCCTCTATATCCCTGAATTTGTGGGATGTGTTACAGTCGAAGATAAAAAGTCCTCCGGGATACAAAAAATTGGAAACCCCTGCGAAGGTACTTTTAAGATCTTCATCTTCCAGAAGATAATTTAGACTGTCACATACGGAAACAGCGGTTCCTATGGTGGAATACAGATCAAGTTCCGCCATATCCTGATTCAGATACATGATCCCACGGCCTTCATCCGAATCATATGCTCTCGTAAGCATTTCGGAGGAAATATCCACACCGAACACATCATAACCTTTATCAAATAGTTTCCTGGTAACGATCCCGGTTCCGCATGCAAGATCCGCAACAAGATTTCTCTCGCTTTCAAGCAGAGCCTCTTCTTCACTTCCGGCCCCCGGCGATGCCTCGTCCCTTACCCTGCTTATTCCGTACCTTCTGATATCACGGTCTATCCTCTCGACCCATTCATCGTACGGAATGTCGCTCATCAGTTCATCGTAGACATCCGCAAATGCACTGTATGAATTTATTTCTGTATTATCCGAATTCATCTTTCCGGTAAAAATCCCACGATCATCTAGAATATCACGCCTGAGATAAGAGATGATGCAACACCCATTATCACTCCCGCGAGGGCTACACCCAGCATAATTGCAGTGATACTCTCCTTGAACTTCATATCAAGAAGCGATGCCGCAAGAGTTCCCGTCCATGCGCCTGTTCCGGGAAGAGGGATTCCAACAAAGAGAAGAAGTGCCACAAACAATCCGCGTCCTGCCTTTGCCTGAAGCTTCGCTCCGCCCTTGTGCCCCTTCTCGAGACAGAAGGTAAAGAACTTTCCGATAACAGGCTTATCCTTGCCCCATTCAAGCACCTTTCTTGCAAAAAAGAAAATTATGGGTACCGGGAGCATGTTGCCGATGGCTATGATCACATAACCCAGTACAATGTTGAAATGCTCCGGATTCATTCCACGGAACCAGTATGCTATAGGTATCGCACCTCTGAGCTCGATCAGAGGTATCATCGAGATGATAAAGCATCCGAAATACTGAGTCATTGTATTTTTTACGAATGCCTGTGCTATCTTCCTAGCCAAAGAACCCATTTTGTAAATCTCCTGTCTTTTTGATTAGTTTAACTACCGAAGGATCTCCTTAAGATTTCTGACAAGCTCGTCACATTCTTCATCGGTTCCGACGGTTATTCTCAGATACTCACTGATACGCGGCTTATTCCAATACCTCACATAGATATTTCTGTTCTTAAGTTCCTTGAAGATATGCTCCGCAGGAACAGATGAATGCTTCGCAAAGATAAAATTGGTTTTGGAATCCTGAAACTCAAATCCCAGTTCACGCAGCTGTCCCTTAAGTCTTTCTCTGGTAGCGATGATCTTTTCGCATGTGGATCTGAAATAATCATCATCCCTTACAGCCTCAACACCGATGGCAAGAGTTATGGAATTCATGGTATAGGAATTGTAGGAGTATTTAACATCCTGAAGATATGAGATCATCTTCTCGCTTCCTATGGCATATCCCACTCTTAAACCTGCCATGGATCTGGACTTACTGAAGGTCTGGATCACCAGGAGGTTATCGTACTCATCAAGAAGACTCAGTGCACTCTCCGAACCGAAGTCGACATATGCTTCATCGACTATGCATACCACGTCACGGTTTGCATCAAGTATGCTCCTGATGCCGTCAAGTCCCATAAATACACCTGTGGGTGCATTGGGATTGGCAATGACCACACCGCCGTTTTCCCTTGCATAATCCCCGGGCCGGATCCTGAATTCATCATCGAGGGGTATCTGCTCATAGGGGATCTTAAAAAGTGATGCCCATACATCGTAGAAGGAATAAGTGATGTCCGGGAAAAGAATGCTCTTTTCGGAATTGAAAAAAGTAAGAAAAGCCATCGCAAGAACGTCATCGGAACCTACTCCGACAAAGACCTGCGAGGGCTTTACATTATACTTTTCCGCCAGGGCATTTGCCAGGGTATGGCAGTCCGCCTCGGGATATTTCTTTAAAACGGATACATCGAAATCCTTGAGAAGAGCCTCCACTCCCGGTGCGGGAGGATAGGGATTCTCATTGGTATTGAGCTTGATGACTTTGCCTGTGGGCTGTTCACCCGGAACATAAGGTACTACTTTTCTTACATTTGATTCCCAGTTCATTTTTTACCACCAATGTCTTCCGCAAACTGAATGCCCACCTCAGGCATTCCCATTGCTTCATATACTCTCTTAAGTCCCTCTGCCGCATCCTTCCCCGAGGAAGTGATGACGATGGAAGGAACGGTTTCATATGCTGCATTGTAGAACCAGATGGCAGCCTCTTCAAAGTCCTGGATCCTCTCGTAAAATCTTGCGAGTTCGATACATACTTCGGAAGAAGGATCGCTTGCCATAAGTTTGGTTATATACTTGAAAAACATCACGATATCGCCATGGATCCTGGCGGTATGGGATATCACAAGACATGCCTTATTGACACTGTCGGTGTCGAGTTCGGTATCCGCTGCGCATGCCACAAAATAGGGAAGCGAATTCCTGAAATCATCTTCGGTACCAACAATGAACAACTCCCTGACGTACATATCAAAGAGTCTCTTGCTGAGCTTTCCACCATTTTCGGTGGCCTTGGTGAAGATCTCAAGGTCCCTGCTGCCGTGGTTGGAAACAGGCATATGGGTTATGACTATCTCACTGTCATATACCACCGGATCCAGTCTTACCATCTCATGAACGGGATCCTGCCATACGAACTCGCGGAGACGCTTGAAGAGCTTGGGTCTCAATTCCTCATCGAAATTATAGACCGTTGAATGCTGGAGCTGGTTCGCATAGCGCATCTGCACTATCTCGACTTCTTCGGGAAGCATGGTCTTAAGTGCCATGAATTTTACATGATTGGCTTCATCCAAAACCTCATCCGCATCTGCTGAATATATATAATCCATGGTAGCTTTGGAGAAAGCAAAATTCCTGGCATCGGAAAAATCACCGGTCCATGTAAAATCATAGATCTTATCCGTATATTTACGGGCGATCTCTTTGGTCTTGTCCGTTGATCCGGTATCCACGATAACGATCTCATCCATGAGATCCCTGATGCTGTCAAGGCATCTGGCAAGGATACTTTCTTCGTTTTTAACTATCATTACGCAGGATATCGTCATAATATGTGTCCTCCCCGAAGACAGCGGCATAGGCCGTTTATGTGATATATGTGCATACATAGGTTATTTTATCATAAAAACCACCAAAAAAGATACCGAAATATATGGGATAAAGGGTACCGGACACCGCAGTTTTCCTCTCCCGTCAATATTGCCCCTGATAAGCTGAACCACTGTCAAAAGCCCCAAAGCCAGGCTCATGTGAAGGATATGGGCTTCCAGTCCGAAACCTGAGAACGCAAAAAACAGCGCACAGCACGAAAAGGCATGGCTGTCAGCCCTGCCGTATGCTCTGCACATTATGTGCTCCTGGATGACTATCACCAGGACGCATTCAAGTAAATCTGTAAGTCCCGCATCCCCGGGATCCGGGAACAGCAGAAAAAGCCCGGATGCGGCCATTATCCACCAGATAAGGTCCGCCACGCTCCTGGTCTTAAGATCGGACAGCGAGGCGGCCCCCAGGCAGACGGATGCCGCAATAAATGCCGGTATCATCCGCCCTTTCTGACAACATACAGATTTCCCGACATAAGTCCCTCGTAAAACGCTCCCACATCGGAGCTTTCCAGCCAGATATTAAACATCACCGCAGTTTCCGGGTCGGATACCTCATTTCCGGAACTGTCATAACCCCTTTCGACGAACACATCCCCGCATAACAGCTTTCCGGCACCTGTATCTTTGTCTGCGGAATAGATATCGATGATATCTCCGGCCCGGAGCACACCGCTGACGGCTCTGGACAGATCGTCAGCCTTAAATCCCGCAAGAACCGGATCCTGCATTCCGGAGAGTCTGTCACTGTAACTTACAAGCATTCCCGCAGAGATCACCGTTCCCCTTGAGATATCAAATACAGGCGCCGCTCCTTTGCTGACAGCAGTGATATCGATACATTCTTCCGGAACACTTCCCGCATCCACACTTTTAAGGATCAGATAATCATCCGCGTTCTCGGTGTTTATCACCGTTCCCACGGGAATATCCGCTGCGGCCACATACACTTCCCTTTTCTCAAATTCCGACAGCACTTCTCTCTGCAGGTACGTCATAATGGCAAATACGCCCGCTGCCGTGATAAAAGCCGCAATATATATTCCCAGTTTTACTTTATGCATTTCCTTTTTATTGTCTTTGTTTTTATTCATTTATCTTTCCTCTGTAAATGTTTAGTCGGGATTTCCTATCATCTCAGCATAGGCATTCTTATCAGCTCTGATATGAACTCCGAGAAATCCTTCCGTGTCAAACGTGATCTCCGCATAGGCTCCTGCGGAACCCACAACCGCTCCGGAGGGTGTTTTCACGCTCCCGTATGTTCCCCTGTTTTCGATAATGCCCGCGGGAGTAACTATGCATTCCAAGACCCGGTCACCTTCCACCATATATATCCTGAAATCCTTTATCTCCACTCTGCCGGAAATGTATGCCCCCTCGGGCCGGAGCGGAGCAAGATCGTCGTCAAGCTCCATGTTTCCCTTAAGCGCCGTTTCGAACTTTTCTCTGGCATTGGCCGGATCATTTATGATCAGCCTGTGATCCGCACCGTATCTGTAAGGATCCACATCAAGAGCCGCAAGACATGAAGCAGCCAGGGCATCCTCCGCAATATCGGAATCAGCTTTATACTGCATGATCTGCAGACTGGCCATGGTGATCACAAGAATAAATACCAGTGCATACATCCCAAGCACATATTCGGCCTGGCCGGCGTTTTTGCGGGATTCAGTATTTTGCGGTGGATGTTCTGTATTCACTGATCTCATAACCGTCTTCAGTCATCCCCCTTATCTCAAGCTTTATGGGATTGCCATACCCCACTCTGTTCATATCCGTATGGCCCAGACTTAAAGTTTCAAGTCCCGCCATGGCCAGTTCATCGCACATATCCTCTTTGTCAGGGCCGGTAAGGTACCCGCAGGTCTCCATCCTCAGGATATATTTCCTTGAGATCTGGGAGACACTGCTCTTAATATTTATTATCCGTACACAGTTTGCAAATGATACGAATACGAAGGCAATACAGATCACAAACAGTCCCATGGGCATCACATCACCCATGCTCCCGGGGCTTTTGGGCATACACATCTTCATGGCTGACCTCCTATTCAAAAACTGATGTCGGGAAAAGCAAATCCCGGAGGTGTGTTCAGGATGTTCTTTGCGCTGTCAGTCATGGCCTTTACGATGGTCTGTATGAATTCCGTCAGGGAATCCCTCATGACCACACACAGCAAAAGCGCTATGATACACAGTCCTATGGTGACAAGTATCCCGTCCAGTCCCTCCTCCCTGTTAAGTGCCGCTTCCATTGTCTTTTCCCACATCTTATTTAGATTTTTCATTTTTTCTCCTCTCTGAATCTGTTCATCTGAAACCCGCAGCCCTGCTCATCATGTACACGATACATGTATAAAGGGATGTCCCCAGGACCGCGGCAAGGACTATAAGCTGGCTGAAAGTAAGCAGCCTGTCCAGGGATGCTTTTCTTGCTTCAAAAATCTCATTCTCCATATCCGCTGCCTGTTCTGCTATATCCTTCAGAAGTTCCAGTACCTGCCCGGATTCCATAGCCTGTACAACGGTCATACACAGAGAATCGATATACCTGTCATCGAATGAAGACCTGAATCTTTCAAGGGATGCATATATATCCGACTTCATGATCACGTCGGCATAGAAGGCTGAAAGCGCATCTTTAAGGCGGATATTTTCCACGGCGGAAGAACATTCCGCCAGAGCATCCGTCACATAGACTCCGCTTTTTATCTGAACTCCCAGGGAATGGTATATGAGCCTTATATCCTTCAGCATGTTCCTGTTGTCAGCCCTGTTGAGCACAGGAACAAGCAATGGCAGAAGAATACCGAGACCGGCTCCGAGAGTCATGCCCCATAAAGCCGACACTCCGGATCCTGCCATCCACCCGGTAAGTCCCATGACGATGCACATGACCATAAACCTTCCGGGATCGATCCTTTTCCCCAGGTGATATGCCGCTCCGTTTTTCTTCAGCCAAGATTCAAGTCGTAAATAGTGCGAATTACTTTTCTGCTTTTTTCGTATCATCCCGGCAAATTCAGCGCCGGCAGCCACCACGCGGCTCTCCCCCGGGTCCATGACCATACAGGTCACAGCGCCCGCCAGCAGACTGCATGCAATTGTCATTGCCATGGAGATCATTATGTAAAGATCACTTCTCTCCATTTTCACCTCACTTGTACAAAGAAGCAGCCTGGGCAAAATACATCATGCATACCGAAGCCATCACCCCCAGTGTGATACGCCCCGGAAGGCTCTTAAAGACAAGACTGTACACGGAAACCTCCGACAGATGTGCCGAGATATCAAGGACCGCAAAACTCATTATCAAAAGGATCACCATATTGATGGCGGATTCGCGAAGCATGGCTTTTCTGTCGGATGCTTCCCTGATGTAATCCCTGAGGCTTCTCCTGGTATCATTTACAAGTCCCGTTATATCCTCGCTGTGTCTTGATGTTATCTCCATATTCCTTATCAGCTGCTTAAACTGGGGATGTTCTATCTTGTCGGCCATAGTAAGAAGCGCCAGTGAAATATCTCCGCTCATGCGTCCTTCCGCTTCACACTCTTCAAACACCGTCCTTAATGGCTCGTTCATATAAATGCTTATCTGACCGAAAACATTTGAATATACGGCACCCGTCGCTGCAAAACTCCCCAAAAGATCCAGCAGTCTCGGAAGATCTTCTCCTGTTTTCCGAAGGTTTATTATCCCCATGCACTTGATACATCCGTATACGAAAAACAGAAATAAAACGGAGCATACGCAGCCCGCTGCAGGCCCCTTCAGGCTTCCGATCCCGATAAGGATCAGGGTTACGGACAGGGTCATTACCGCAATGAATTTTTCTGCCGTGATGCCGGGAACCGCCCTGTTCATACAGCTGTAAACCAGAGCCCGGTCAATGCGTGCAGTGAATCCGTCCCGGTCCGTCCTCATCCTTATGGCTTCTCTTTTTTCAGCAGCGCTCCTCTTTCCCTTTTCATCCAGCCTTCTTACCGCAAGCCTCGCTGCCTTCCTCAGATTCTCGGCAGTCCTTACGTCCTGCATCATCCCGAAAAATCCCGCAAACAGTAAGGTAAAGACTGCCAGATTACAGTAGACGTTCATAATCCAGTTCCCTCCTTTCCTCATTCCATCCCTTGCAGGCAAAAACATTGGCAACCTTAAAATCCTTCATGAATACCAGAGTCTTGAAACAATCCATCATCCTCATAAGTTCGTTTCTGGAATATCTGCTCTCATACATTGCATAATCCACCAGCTTGTCGGGAGCTCTCATGGCGGAGGTGGAATGGATGGTGCCTGCACATATCTGGCCTGTACATGCGGCATTTAATATATAGAGTGCCTCCGCCCCCTTTATCTCACCTACGAGGAAATAATCCACATCCATGGTGAGACCTGCGATGCTTATATGTTCAAGATCGTAGTTTGCTTTGCTCTCGGCGCTTGGAGGCACCGAATGAAGGAACATCATATCAGGATGGTACATGGTAGTCAGTTCATCCGCCTGCTGCACAACTATGACAGCACTGTCATCCGGAATGGTCTCCTTAAGCGCATTAAGAAGAGTTGTCTTTCCTGATGAATTGCCTCCGCAGATCAGCGTGGATCCCATGCGGAACCTGAGAGCAAGAAGCCTGGCACATTTTTCATCCATCATCCCCTTCTTCACCAGATCTCCCAGTAGCGGGAAGGACTTCGGAACCTTTCTTATGCACAGGTAAGGTTCATCGTAAGTATTTACGATGGGCATGGACACCGTAAACCTTAAGATAAATCCAGGGTGGGATGCGGAATCCGTAAACCTCTGTATCGCAGACAGGTTTGACACACTGACCTGGTTTTTTGCGGCAATGTAATCTATGAACTGTCTGTATTCTTTTTCGGAAGAGAAGGTGATCCCCGACTCCATTCTCTTTCCGTTTTTCTTAACCCGGATGGAGCTGTAGCCCATTACACGGATATCCGTCACTTCCGGGTCGTCGATGAGGGGTGTCAGTCTGGAATAGCCGAAGATGTATTCTTCAAATTCCTTAAGAAGCTCTTCGTATACCTCATCATCTTCATCATATTTTTCCCGGATGCAGATCAAAGCATCATCCAGGAATCGTTCCTTTGTTATAAGTCCGCGTCTTAGGGAGATCAGTTCATTCCCCTTTTCCGTCACATATTCATCCGTGAGGGAGGGAAGCAGAGAGCGGGCTTTTTCCGTGGTATCTGTCATATTTACTCCTAAACGAAATGCCCGCATATGAAAAAAAGACATGAAAACAGGGCAGTCCGTAAACTGCCCGGGTAGATGGTGAAATCAACTTTACAACCGCATTTTTTTGTAGTCAACACAAAACATGTGTCTTTTAAAAATTCGTGGAAATTACATAACATACTCCGGGATCCGGGAGGCAAAAAACCCCGGAAAGCCCTGTAATAAGCCTGATCCGTATATGTGCATTTTTCCGAAGTTGTCATTCTTACCCCTTCATGATAAAATCCATATATACAAAAACTCCCCCGTTTGAGGGGGAGATGTGGACGGGAGAAAATATGGAATCAGGAATCTTTCTTGTACTTGCAGGCGGTCTGCTGGTAGTCATCGTAGCAGCCATCATAGTTTCGGCAGTCACTTCCGTAGTAAGCGGTGTTATCGCTGCAGAAGAAGACGAGGACTGACGGATTCTCTGCAGTTTCCAAACATCATATATTATTCCTGTTGAAGGGATATTTATTGGTCGCGACATACCTGCAATACAATACCGACTTGTGAACAACGGGTATGAGCAGGAACAGCACCGTGAGCAGCGCCTCAACCCCTACATATCCCAGACAGTAAAGGATTGCTTCTCCAAGATTCCCGAGAAAATCTTTTTCGGGTCTTGAGTAGAAACAGACAAAATTCACTACGCTGCTGATAAATCTGAGCAGCATTCCCACAAGATAACCTATAAGCAATAACATGAATTCCCGTTTCTTGCGAACGGGATATTTTTTCCAGTATTCATCATCCGAGCGCACTCCAAAAGGGTGGGCGAAGAATCCGCCTGCCGCAACGAGAGTATAGCTGAAGATATAATCCAGCACCTCGGCTGTCATATGATCGGTATCCACTATGGATTCCAGGGGAGTAATGTATGACACTCCCATATCACCCAGGAATTTCAGCAGACTGAAAAAGAAAGCAAAGAGCATTCCTTTGAATCCGCCGAAGAAATATCCCAGAAGATATACGAAGAACATGGAAAACCAGGTCACATCACCGCCCTCGGTGAAATGAATAAGCCTGAAATACGAAAACAGCAATGCCAGGCCTATAAGAATGACTGCCCACAATCTCGTATTTTTCCAGAAAAACGAATCCATGGATAAGTTTTTTCTGATCTCTTTTTTACTCGCTTCTTTAGCCATAGGTCAGCCTTCCCAATTCTCACTATCCTTTTCGGAATGCAGTTCAAGTCTCTGTTCGTATTTTTTACGTTTGCCGTTTACATACCAGGCAAGTATGAACAATATGGCGCCTCCCCAGACAAGGACGTTGAACATCCTGCCTGCTGCGGGTATCACCGCTTCTCTCAGCATCTCGTCGTCATAATTTTTCGGAAGTTCAAAAATACTCTCCGCATGACCGGTGAATTTGGCAATGGTAAAATAGATCGCAGACAGTATGTCCTTGATATATCCGTCCACCTGGAATACCGCAAGGAGGGTACCTACTATACCGAGTATCCAGCCGTTGCGTCTTTCATCGTTAGCTGCATTAACGTCTACGATATTCTCCAGGAATTCCTGTTCCTTCTCGTATCTTTCCTTAAGTTCATCGTTTCCGAAGGCCTTACGGATCTGCTCTGCTTCCATCTGGGTGCCGTAATATTTGAAATTATCGGAATCCCAGAGTTTTAAGGTTCTTCCGTAATCCTTGTACAGCTGGCTGATGTACTCATAAGGAACATCGCCTTCATGCTCCAGGGCTTTTCCGACCTTGAGACTGAGTTTGGTAAGAGCGGTATTCTGAAGGAGTACCAGTTCAACTATGAATACATATGTGGCCGCATCCTCAGTCTTCTGCTCTTCATTTACAACCATTTTCCCGTCAACTTCATCCTCAAATGTATCAAGGACCATAACAAGGCTGACCGGAGACATATAAGCCTGATAATAATCGTAAATGGCCAGATCTTTGGTAAGCTGTTTTTCCAGCTTCTTATATTTTTTGATGTAGAAATCCTGATGAACGCTGAAATACGTCTCACCCGTCAGGATGTTCATCAGTTCCTGATTGCATTCGGTATCTTCGCTGTCACCACCCTGGCGCCCGTTTGTGGGAAGATGGTTCATGCAGTAGTACGCCTTGCCGCTTCCGCATCCCACGAGATTATATCTGTCGCCCATAAGTTCGATCAGATCTCCGTAGTGGCAGTAACCGAATTCATCCATGGATTCGCGGTACTCAAGCTTCATCTTGCTGAGCTGGTCTCCTACCATGGATGAAGAGAATTTGCATTCGGGAAGGTAAATGACCATGACATACATGTTGGCGCTTCTGTAAGCAAGAAGAAGCAGATCCGCCTTCTCCTCACCGACGGTCTCACCCAGGGCGGTCTCGCCTTCATCGGCGTCGTCCTCAATGTATCGGTCTGTAGTATGTCTGAAAAGACATTCTCCTAGATAGATCCTCTCCAGCTCATCCTTTATAAAGCCTTCGTACTCATATTCCATGTAATACTGCAGCTGTTCAAGCAGGGAGATGGTCTTTCTTTTTTCGTCGGGATAATCCTCTTCTCCGGGGATTATGCCTTCGTAATAGAAATGATTGTTATTATCATCATTGTCGGATTCGTTCTTATGTTTTTTCTTGTAATTATCGATCAGATTGTCGATCTTGTAATTCTCCGGATTTTCCGCAAAGGGAACAAACAGGTAGATATCATCCTTGTGGGTCTTGTGATACAGCCTGTTTTCAAGAAGACGGTCAAGATAATAACCCCAGCAGATGTATACTCTTTCGTGATACTTCTTTCCATCCCTGACACTTCCTACGGGATCAACGGATGTGATATCACCGAATAGAGAATCCTCACCGGAATAATCCATAGGTGCAGGATCTTCAGGTCTGATCTCACGAAGATAATAGAAATTAAGTCCCCTGAGGAATTTCTCTCCGCCCTCCGATACGCACATGGCGGAAATGGAATTGACGGGAGTGCCCTCATCACCGAGTCTGTTCAGATATGCGATAAATGCTTCCGTTAACTGTATGCTCGTTTCCTTGCTGCGAAACGAAGGCTTTATGGCAACGGAAATTATAAAGAGATTGTTCTTTCCTTTTTCGGGATAATACTCGGGATGTATCTCATCAGCACTTATGTCATCATCACGACAGGTGTTGTAAAACTTTATGATTTCATCAAAATTCTCGGGATCTACATCTTCCCTGACCCCCTGATATTTTTTGAAATGAGCCTTTATAAGCTCTTTTCTCTCCTCTTCGGCTTCAGCTTCATCTTCCTT
>JAEEGL015668274.1_pt1 | contig 14807 bp, 12 predicted proteins | sample 9134231 | NCBI WGS metagenome assembly JAEEGL01 (sample SAMN16246548, study PRJNA631951) | gut metagenome | biome: gut microbiome; feature: rumen; material: fiber-attached | host: Bos | place: Iran: Karaj | collected 2018-10 | reverse complement strand
TAAATCATAATATTTGTGGCAAAGTTAGTGAATATCTTTCGAAAAAACAAGTAAATTATATAAAAAAAAGAAGATATGCCTGTTTTGGCACATCTTCTTTATGAATGATAATACCATTTGTCAGCATGTAGGTCCCTTTGCGATGGTAGTGTATGTAAATTGAAAAACCCCCACCGTTCATATTAGAACAGTGGGGGCAAAGGGTATGTGTTATAAGGGATTACTCCCAGTCGTTGTCGTCAGAATTGTTTTCGCGACTGTAGGTTACGTCACTTGAATTATACTCGTTCGTCGTTTTTGACAATCCTAATAATGCGCATCTTGTTGCCATTTTCAGATTTCCCATCATCGGTTTTCTATATGTCTTTTTCATTGTCGTGTCTTTTTTGAACATTAATTATCATGAATTAATCATTAATTATTTCATCGCGACTTTTTTCCCGTTTACGATATATAGTCCCTTCGTAGGCTGGGCGATACGCTGACCAGCGAGGTTGTAGTAAACGCCATTCTCTACGGCAGCAGCCTTCACAGCCTCAATGCCTGTGATGTCGTCGTTAAACCACAAGCCTTCACGAGCGCTACCACCAGTAGGTACTGCCAAGTAAGCCTTATTTGCAGCAATAGCAAAGGCGGCACCTTCCGCAGCACCCCAATAGAAACCAATGTCAGTGCCGTTGTGCATCGTCAATCGATAATACTTGCAACCTGAAGGAGCCGCAGCCATTCCTTCTGCAGTAAGGCCAGAGCCAGTATGATGCAATACATTTACTACGCCAAGATCAGTTGCATCAGCACTTGTAAGTGCTACTGCATGGTCGCCAGAGGTAGTAGAGGAAACTAATACACCAGTATTTGCTGCTACCACATTACCTGTGGTGTAAGGATGCATTGTTATGTCATTCCCTTAAACAGTTATTTCCGAAACTGTCAGGTCAGAAGCAACAACAAAAGCGTTGGTGTTGCTATAAGTGCTATAGTAGTTGCCTGCACCATCATTGCAGGCTGCATTGATGGAGATAGTGGTTGTGGGGTGACTGGTATATCTTACATCGCCATAAGTGACTTCAAAAGCCGTGATTTTTACCTGACCATTGGTTGCTGAGCCAGAGTTGCCAACAGAGAACGTTGCCGATGTGCCAGAAACATTAATTGAAGCAGGGGAGGCATATTGTGTTTCGTTGTACACTAAGATACCAGTATAAGATACGTTATATGTAATTTTAACAGAAGAGAGCGTGAATCCGCCTGAAACTGAAATAGTTAATGTGGGATTCTCTGTCTGATATAATCGCCATTCATAACCATCTGTATAGTATTTGCCAGAATTGGCTCCACCCGATACTGTGGCAGTAACCTTATAAAGATTTATAGTTGTATATTTTGTGCCGTTAGACCAACTATTTGCGGAAGCATAATTCCCAATAGTAACACTTTCTTTTCCTTTGGTATAAACAGGATAGAGTGTTACATCGTCTGCAGGATTATAATCTCCTGCAGAAATAATGTTCTCTGGTTCCTCTGTAGTTTCATTGCTTATCTCAGTTTCAGACCAGCCGTAGAAAATATAATCCCCCATGTTACTACGTGAAGGCAAATTAACTCCTGCGCCAACAGACACTTCTGTTAACGTGCTGTTGGTGTCAGCCAAAGTTACGGTGTTAGGAGTCGAGAACTTTACATCGTCAATTGATAATTGAGCATAACTTGATGTAGGTTTGGTTGAGGTTGAACTAATATCTATCCTAAAATACTTACCTCCAGTAGGAATGTTAACGGAATAAGCTTTAAATTTATTTGTTAGGGACATTGCAGTTTCAATATTTGTCCAACTTGAGCCGTCTGTTGAATACTTAATGTCTATTAAAATGTTTGCACTGCCTGCCGTTGAAGCCTTTGCATAAAAATCAACTTTTGTTAACCCATCAATAGGAGTCGTTGTTTGTAAATAGCCATAAATATCCTTGTTGTATTGAAGACGTAGTCCTACAGATTTATCTCCAGACATTTTTTCAGTAGTAGTCACACAACCATAATATATTTCCCAGCTTATACCACAATCACTTTCTGCTGTGGAAACAGTAACAGTACTTTGGTATGAACTTGCAGCTTCCTTATGTTCAAAGCCTTCTGTTTTAGTTAATGCCCACAAAAAATTGCCCCCCCCAACTATGAAAATGCATAGCAGGAGCATGAATTTTGATAGTAAAGTTCTTTTCATATCGTATGTTAGTTTCTTAATTTCTTAACGTGTAGTTAGCAATTCTCCTCTGTATGTTTGAATGCTTGGACGATTGGTTCACACCAATTCCGATGCAAATGTACACATTATTTATATAATAGCAAAAGTTTCAATAGGGAAATCTGAGGCTTAATGTATTGAATTGATTTAAATCAAGAGTGCCTGCTTCGTCCAAAGTTATCGACTTACACTCCGTGAATCTTCATGGCAAGATGTTATAGGTTGAAAAATTGGTGCCGAGCGGGGGTTCGGCGATTGTCGGCCCCTCGCTCGACGATTACCGAACCCGGGGCCGACGATTACCGAGCGGTAGTTCGGTAATCGTAAGAACGGTCCTCGCTCCCTGCAAGTACGGCTTTCGTTCCTTGCAAGTATGCCACTTATGCCTCGTAAGTATGCCACTTATGCCTCGTAAGTATGCCACTTATGCCTCGTAAACCACATATTTACAAAAATGATATTATAAAACAAAAACCAAAAAAACACTTTCTGATGTTTGTAGCTCCTTTGGAGCTCAAGTGCTAAGTGCTATGCCTTTGTCTTTAAGAGCACGCTCTTAAGCCTAAGTCATATCCACTTATCACATAACTATCGTTATTACAAACATCAAAAAGAAAAAACCTCGGCTTTTTACAAAGCCTAAAAAACATGGTTACATTTTCCCGACCTTAATTCCTTAGAATAGAAAAATGCTTGTAGCTCAAATTTTGTGGGGATAATTTTGTGGAATGAAATATTAGTGCTATCTTTGCATTCTGAATATGATTAAGTTTCTGGATTTAAAGAAGATAACGGAGCGCTATGGTGACGAGATTCACGAGGCGGTAAGTCGCGTGGTGGATAGCGGTTGGTACCTGCAGGGCGAGGAGAACAGGCTCTTCGAAGAGGAGTATGCACAGTATATCGGTACGCAATATGCGGTGGGATGCGCCAACGGACTGGATGCGCTCATCTGGATACTGCGCGGCTATATAGAGATGGGCGTGATGCAGGAGGGCGACGAAGTCATCGTGCCTGCCAATACTTTCATTGCCACTATTTTGGCCATCACGGAGAATGGACTGAAACCTGTGCTGGTGGAGCCGCGCATCGACACGCTGCAGATAGACGACAGGCTGATAGAACAGGCCGTAACGCCACGAACCCGTGCCGTCGTGATAGTGCATCTCTATGGTCAGTGTGCCTATACGGAACGTATTGCCGACTTGTGTCAGCGCCGCCAGCTGAAGCTGATAGAGGACAACGCTCAGGCTCACGGCTGCCGGTATGGCGACAGGCTGACGGGCTCTTTGGGCGATGCTGCCGGACATAGCTTCTATCCTGCCAAGATTCTTGGTGCCTTGGGCGACGGCGGAGCGGTGACAACCAGCGACAGGGAGCTGGCAGAAACCATCAGGGCCCTTGCCAACTATGGCAGTTCGCGCAAGTACGTATTTAAATATTGTGGCCGCAACAGTCGCCTTGACGAGGTGCAGGCTGCCGTGCTGCGTGTCAAACTGCGCCACCTCGACGACGACGTGAAGCAGCGCCAGCGGGTGGCTCAGCGCTATGTGGCAGGAATCAGCAATCCGCTAGTTCGTCTGCCACAGATTAACGACTGGAATGCCCACGCCTTCCACTTGTTTCCCATCCTCTGCAGCCAGCGTGACGCGTTGCAGCAATACCTCGAGGGGCAGGGCATCCAGACGGTTATCCATTACCCCATACCGCCCCACCAGCAGGAATGCTACAAGGAGTGGCCGTCGCAGTCGCTGCCTGTTACGGAGCGCATCCATCGCGAGGAACTCAGCCTGCCCATGAGTCAGGTGCTGACAGACGAGGAGATCAACACCGTGATACAGGCGGTGAATGAGGCAGCGCCTATTTTGCAATCAAAAGAAGAGAGTCGATTATGATATTTGTTACGGACAAGGGACGAATGTGCAACAACATTCTGCAGTATGGACATGTGTATGCATGGGGTAGGGAGCACGGTGTGAAGACCGTTTCCATGCGCTTTGCCTACAAATATCCCTATTTCCATATCGGCAAGACGCGCTATCATCACTTTTTGGTGTACTTCCTGGCGAAGATGGCTGCCAAGTGGAAGCTGATGCCGATAGTGGACTTTTGTAATATCTTCCCTGATAACACGCCGTTGGAGAACACCATGCTGCATAGCCGCTTCTGTCTGGTAAAGGGCTGGTGGGTGCCTTGGCACGACTTGTTCTTGAAATACAAGGCAGAGATTCTGCAGTTGTTTGCCTTCGACGACAAGGTGAAGGCACCCGTTGACAGCTTCCTTGCCGAACAGCCCCAGGCAGACATCCGTCTGGGAGTACACATCCGTCGCGGCGACTACCGTACTTGGCATGACGGCAAGTACTACTATTCCGACGAGCAGTATCTCAACGTCATCCGCCAGTTTGCCGCCCTGCATCCAGGGAAGCGCATCAACGTCTTCGTCTGCGGCAATGACCCTGAGCTGAACAAGGAACTCTTCCAGCAGGAGTTGGAGGGAATGCACGTCTGTTTCCCCAATGGCAATCCTGGCGAGGACCTTTATCTGCTGTCCTGCTGCAACTACCTGACGGGTGCCCCCAGCACGTTTACGCTGGTGGCCTCGATGTATCACGATGTGCCGCTGTACTGGATAAAAGACATCGCTGCCCCCGTTCAGGAAGACAGCTTCGGGCGCTTCGATGAGCTGCTGTATAACATCATTTAGTGAATCATCCCCTTGTCCTTCAGCTGTTTCCCAATTGAAAACAGGGCGGAAAAGCGGAGAATGCGCACATAGCTATCGACATCCCATAACAACAGGCGCAAGCGAATGTAGTATTTGGTACCCAGTTCTTGTCTGCTAACGGGAAGGAAACGGCTTAGTTCGTTTCTTACCTCCACGATAATAGCCTTCAGTTGCTGGTCGTATGCCGGCATTCGTGCCAGATCCTTGGTCAGTTTGATGCAGCCGCGCAGGTAAAGTCGCCTGTTTTCCTTCTCCCATCCAGGCAGCAAGTTCCTTTCCGCAATATAGTGATAGCGCTCCTTGATGGCCAGGAAGAAGTGGTTGCCGTTCTTCGGATTGTAGGAATGCAGGGAGCTGCCCTCCAACTGGCGATAGTGATAGAAGGCCTGATGCCAAACAACCACGCGACTGGAATGGGCTATCCACTTGAAAATCGTTGCGTGGTCCTCATAGGGGTTCAGGTCAGGCATGAACTCCTGTATGACGTCACGACGGAACATCATAGACCAGAGATAGCTGCCTATCTTGCCTTCCAACAGCATCTTCAGCGCCACCTGTGCCTCAAAGCATTTGACTTCGCCATCGTTGTTGACCTCCTTCTTACGAGTGGCATATTCCTCGATATAGCCGCAGATAACCACCTCCGCACGATTCGATAGCATGACAGCCATCATTCTCTCATAGGTGTCCGCCTCCAGCCAGTCGTCAGCATCCACAAAGGTCACATAGTCGCCCTTGGCCATCGCTATACCATTGTTGCGAGCGGAAGCCTGTCCGCCGTTTGGCTTGTGTACGGCAGTAATCCTCTGGTCTTTTTGGGCATATTCGTCGCAGATGTCTGCCGACTTGTCCGTACTGCCGTCGTCAACGAGCAGCAGTTCCCAGTTCTCCCACGTCTGGCAGACGATGGAGTCAACACACTGGCGAAGATACTTCTCGCTGTTGTATATGGGGATGATGATGCTGATCAGGGGATGTTCCATTGTGTTTCAGTCTTATAGGTTAATTTCTGGAAGAAGGCCTGATGCCGTGCCTGTTCCATCAATTCATCAGAATAGTCGTTTCCCTTCATCATCTCATACAGGAACAGGTGCATCGGTTCGTCATCCATCACTGGCACCCGACTGAATTCCTCGGCAAAGCGCTGGTCTTGGCGAAGTAACGCAACGAACATCAGGTGCAGCGAGAAATAGTTGATGAGTTTATTCTCGTGAGCCCAGTACTGCGCCATAGCCGCACACCACTTCCGCAAGGCGTAGTTGTTCTTCTCGGCACAGATAAAACAGCTCTGTATCAGCGTGTAGGCAAACTCTCCATGCGAACGGAAAAGGAACAGCGGGCGCTTGAGCATGTGCTCAGGTATCGGTGCTGTCAGCAGACAGGTGGCATCTATCCAGCAACCGCCGTACCGCGCCAGGGCATAGATGCGGAAGAGGTCGGAGAAATGGGTGTTGGAGATGATGCCGCACAGCCATTTCTCAATAATAACAGGCGGAAACGTCACGTAGTCGGCATAGTTCTGGCTCGTAATGACGATGACTTGCTGGCCGGGATGCTTGAAGTGCTCTATGGACTGAATGCAACGCTGCACCAAAGGAGGCGCTTGCTCCAGCCCTTGCAGCCAACACACCCAAATGGGGTTGACGGGCCCCGAAGCCGTATCTTCGGCAATGGCGTCAACCTGCGTATAGTGCCGTTCAAAATAACGCACACAACGCTCTGGATTCAATGGGTGAAGACGTTCGCGAACCCTTCTGCGAAGGGCCTTGTCAGGGATGGTGGCAGACACGAGGTTTGCCACGAACTTACCCACTTCAACTCGTATGTTCATCCAGAAATTCATGTCGTACTATGTGCTTCTTGTTGCAAAGGTAGTGGAAATTGCATGAAATACACGATTTTAATTGTTAATCTAATTAAAATCAACGCAAACACGATTTATTTTTATTACTTTTGCAATATGAATCATCAAAAGCAGCCGCTCATTAGTTGGTTGATTGCCGTGTACAATACGGCAGACTATCTGAGGCAATGCCTGGACTCTGTGATAGCCCAGACTTATCCCTATTGGGAGGTTATTCTGGTCAATGACGGCAGTACTGATGACTCTGCAGCCATTTGTGATGAGTATGCCGCCAAGGACGAGCGCATCAGGGTGCTGCACAAGGCAAATACGGGCAAACCCGACACGCTGAACCTGGCCCTCACGATGGTTCGTGGCGACTATGTAGGGGTGATTGACAGCGACGACTGGATAGACCCGCGACTCAGCGAGGTGCTGCTGAACGCCATGCAACAGACAGGAAAGGACAGCGCAGGCTGTGGCTACTTGAACGAGTTCGTCAACGAGACGATAGAAGACCCCGTCTGTGGACAGCTGCAACCCTTGAGTGCTGTGGAGGCTATCGTGATGCTCTACGACCGCCGCCTGTATGGTTATCTGCCCGGCCGTCTGTACAAAAGACAGCTGTTGGTGGAACCTATTCCCAGCATAGGTCGATATGAGGACTTTGCCGTACTCTATCAGTGGCTGTCACACGGCAATGGTATGGTGCTTTGTCCAGAGGTTCTCTACCACTATCGCCAGCGCAGAAGCAGCATTATGAACAGCCAGCTTGACCACATGTTCGGCTATGTGCCGCTGTTGGCAGACTGCTATCAGTTCGTCAACCGCCAACAGCTGCTTCCCAAGGAGCAGAATCAGGAATTGCTTACCAGGAACTGTATCCGCATCGCCAAGGCCATTGCACGTGAAATGGACCATCAGGAGGCGTTCTCGCGTATCAGTGACATCCGTGAAATCCTTGAAAAGCTGCAGCTGACAACCTATCATGCCAAGAACATCAAGTTGCGTTGGCGCTTGTGGCTGCTACGCCATAGTGTGCGAGGCTTTATGGCGATGATGCGGATGAGCCTGCATACCAAAATAAGAGAGGTAACCGACCACAAAGAATATTTCAAATAAAGAAGCACGATGCCTACATTCTCAATTATTACCGTCTGCTATAACGAAGCGGCCCATATCCGGGAGACGCTCGACTCCATCGTCAGTCAGACCTGCAAAGACTATGAGTGGATAGTGGTTGACGGCGGCTCTACCGATGGCACGAAGGACATCCTGGAGCAGTATGCCGACCACTTCAGCTGGTGGTGCTCAGAACCAGACAAGGGAATCTATAACGGTATGAACAAAGGCGTCAAGCATGCTACAGGAGAATATGTCATCTTTATGAACGGCGGCGACTGCTTTTGCGACGAACACGTGCTGAAAGATATGGTAAAGTCGGGCATCACAGCAGATGTTATTGAGGGAAAGGCAGCGGACAAAGATACTGGAATTATCATTCAAGGGTATCAAGCCGACATTGCGCAAAAGCTGATGAAAGACGGAATCTGTCATCAGAGTGCCTTTGCCCGTAGGGAGTTGTTGCTCAAATATCCTTACGACGAGAGCTACAAGATAGCTGCCGACTGGAAGTTCTGGATACAGAGCCTTCTGCGCGACAATGGCTCCTATCAGTATATTGACAGGGTAATAGCAACGATAGATACTCATGGCATAACCTATTCCCAGTTTCAGAGAAATCTCCAAGAGCGCGATATGATTTTGTCAGAATTTGAATCCGATGCTGTCTTATCACCGATAGCTCACATTCTTCGCGATTACAACTATTTGACACATAACACGCTGGTGCAGTATGCCGTCTTTTTGGACCAGCACAGCCCCAAAGGCTATCAGTTGGTAAGAAAGATAGCCAAGCGTGTGGTGAAGTTGGTGAAGTGAAGGGTAGGGATTTTGTGTACTCAGAGGCTTCTCTTTTCTTTCTTACCTACCAATTTCCAGTGTACTAACGGACAGATGTTGATACCCTTGACATCAGGATTCTTTTGCAGATAGTGCTTCGTTGAGAAGGAGGGAGATGCATCAAATCCTTTCGTCCAGCCTTGTTCCAAGTAGTGGGCGGCAGGGGCGATGCCACTTTCCCGTACCTCGTCGTAGTTGATGTAGTACCATAGCCTGTTGAATCGTGAGTTAAAATGAATCACCAGGAAGTGGAACAACGAGGTAAACCGGCCTGTAAAGATGTACTTGACAGCGGCAGCCATTTCCGGAAGATAGCAACGGAATTGCCAAGAACTAAACTGAGGCAGTCCGACGAATGCTTTCTTCCGGATAGCATTCAGCTGTCGTTTCAGTCTTCGCTCATGGGACGAAAAGCGCTTTTCCATAAACAGTCGGTATCCGTCTTTTACCGTTAGTTGGGAGTGGAAATGCTGATTGTAAAGCCGTTTGTATATAAGTGCTGTCTCGTAAGTAGAGCAGTAACGGTTAGTGGAAGATAGCCCCGTCATACGATAGCTCACAAATTGACAGTCAACATAGCAGCCCTTTTGCCCTGCCAGAATCATGCGAAGAACAAAATCATAATCGGCAGCACTCTTGTAGGACAGGTCGAAACCATGCATCTGGAGCATCACTTGACGTGAGGTCAGTATAGATTGGTGAGAAAATACTGCCTGACAAAATACGCCTTTAATAAACAGATAAGGATAAATATGCAGGCAATAATTCGGAGGAGGATCTATGGCCCTAATAGGCGCAAAGGAGAATGCGCAGCCCGTTTCCCTGAGTTTGTTGACAGAAATATGGAGCCCTTCAGAGTTGTGATAGAAATCATCGGAGTTGAGAAAGACAACGTAGTCACCCTTAGAAAGGGCGATGCCTCTATTCATTGCATCATAGATGCCATTGTCCTTCATAGACAGGATACGCAGGGGATGGCGCTTATTGTCAAAGGTCTTCACCAATTCCAATGTACCATCATTGGATTCCCCGTCAATAATAATGTGCTCAATGCTGATTCCTTGTTGCATCTGTACGGACGCTAAGCATTGGGAAAGCATTTCCTCTCTGTGATCCTTAATGGCATTAAAGACAACAGTGACGACACTGACATCAACATGTCGTAGGACATCCTTGCTGTCTGACGGAAGTTTTGTGGTTACTTGTTTCTCCAATAGTGCGGCATCAGGCCATGGCTGTTGCGCTATGGGCCAGTCCGTCCAACCATGTAGAAAAGAACAAACTGCTAATTTAGAGGCATCTGTTTGAGGTTGCTCTGTCAGCCAGCGGACGATATTTTGCTTTTCTGTTTCCCACTGAGCATAGCCTTTGGTAATGTAATTGTAGGCATTCTTCTGAATCTGCCGGATAGTGAGCGTTGGAATGCAGACAGGTGTGAGGCAGTGAGCATCGTCATACTCATCCCACGGATACAACAAGCCTGTCTCTCCATCGGTGATGTATTCGTTCATCGTGGCCCTGTCAGGAGCAATGACACATCGTCCTTGCGCCATAGCCTCTAAAAAACTCATGCCTATACCTTCGGAGTGACGAGGAGCCATGAACAGCGCGTGGTTCTCTATGACCTTATTCAGTTGGTCTTTGGTATCAAACCATTCAGAAATCGTTATCGTCTTGTCTTGAAGGAACTGCTGTTCTTCCTGATTGGCTGATGAAAGGGGCGTTATCGTCTGACACGGATCCAGTGCTTGATGATGATGAATGCTTGAAAACTTCAGATTCTTCATGGCACGGGCCAGGGTGCAGAGGTTTAATGACGTCAGTCGCTGCCAGAAAAAAACCGCCTCTTCGTTACCCCAAATATCTACAGGTTGAGGCTTGGGGAAATATTGTATGTATTTAGAGCAGAATCCGCTCTTCAACAGCTTCTCGTGCATCACCTTGGAGAAGGAGATAATCATGAAGTTGGTGTACTCACTCCATATATTATCATAGAGCTCTCCCTGGCTTTCAAAATTGTCAAGCATAGGGAAGAAAACACCATGTTGCCACGAACAGTGTTGCTGTAATTCTGTTATCTTTGGCATGACCTGCCAGATAACCAAGGCGTCAAAACGCACTCCTTCCATCTCGTCAGGGTGCTGGTATCCTAAATCGGAATAGGGATCAATATATAACTCAGTGATGTTATATTCTTTCTTCAATAAGTCAAGAATAAAGACAGAGGACTTCGTCTTCTGATGATACTCATGTCCTATAAATAGTAATGTCTTCATGAACCAAGTAGATATTAAAGCATGATGACCAGCAGTATGACTGACAACAAGAAGAGAAGGGCAGACACGATGGTTAAAATGCGAACCTGACGGAGATGCTTCTGATTCTTGCGCTCCAAAACGCGATATCCTTTTCTGGTATCTTGCAGGGCAAGATACAGCATGTTGATTTCCTCTTGTGTCTCTTTCTTCAGATTCTCTTCGCTGACAGCCTGTCCGGAGTTTACTTTGGCCACTTCGTCAGCTGCCGTATCGGTCTTTAACTCATCCGGGTGCCTTAAAGGATAAGGCGAATGACTCTTGTGACCGCTCACTACCTCATTCTCCGAGGTGGTGTGAGTGGCATTGACATCGCCCAAACCAATATTCTCAATCATGTTGGTAAAGGGAGAAATGGAGTATCGACCATAATATACCTGGTTGAGAACGAACTGGTAATCCCAGGTGTCGATGATATGGGCTTTCATGCGGTCATAGACACGCTGGAAGTAAAGGTCGGAATCTTTGGGCAGATGGAGTGTCATCTTACGCTTGATGTCGTCTTCCGGATAGGCATTGACATCGAACTGATAGGTGCTCCAAACCCTACGCCATGTAGCCCATCCCCAAATGCAGGCAAAGGAAGACAGATAGTAAGAGTAGTCAGACTGATAGCCGTCATAGAAATAGTTACAGCCGGCAATCATCTGAATGCGCTCATCATCCTTGTATTTCTCCAACATTTCGTCACAATACTTGAAGAAGTCGGGGTGGGGAAGGATGTCGTCTTCAATGATAATACCCTGCTCCTCGTGTTCGAAAAACCATGAGATAGCAGACGATACCCCCTTTCCGCAGCCCATATTCTCATCACGATACAAGTGGTGAACCTCACAGGGCCAGTCTACATTCTCGACAACTTTTCGGGCTTGCAAGCACTGTTTTCGCTCCTCGGGCCTTTCGGGTCGTGGACCATCTGCGGCAATATAGAGCTTGGGAGGACGGGCTTCACGAATGCGATTGAATACAGTACGAGTAGTGTCCTCACGCTTGAAAATCATAAAGAGGATAGGCGACTTCATAGATGTCTGTCTTTAGATAGTTTATATTCCGAAGGTTGTTACTCGTATTCTACAGTTGCTGCATATCGTAGAGGCGCTTGTAGTAGCCGTTCTTGGCTATCAGTTCCTCATGCTGGCCGCATTCTACAATCTCGCCTTCGTAGAGAACGTATATCTCGTCGGCATTCTTGATAGTCGATAAGCGGTGGGCAATGGCAACAGTGGTACGGCTCTTCATCAGGCGTTCAAGGGCTTCCTGCACCAGACGCTCCGACTCGGTATCAAGGGCAGACGTAGCCTCGTCGAGAATAAGGATGGGTGGGTTCTTGAGAATGGCACGTGCAATGGAAACGCGCTGGCGCTGACCACCGGAAAGTCGTCCGCCGCGGTCGCCAATCATGGTGTCGTAGCCATGCTCACTCTCCATAATGAACTCATGGGCATTGGCAATCTTGGCGGCCTCGATGACCTGTTCCATTGTGGCATTCTCCACACCAAAGGTGATATTGTTATAGAACGTGTCGTTGAAGAGGATGGCCTCTTGGTTGACATTGCCTATGAGGGCGCGCAGTTCGGAGATGCGCACGCTCTTGATGTTCTTGCCGTCAATGAGCACCTCGCCCTCCTTGACATCGTGATAGCGTGGAATGAGGTCGACCAGCGTTGACTTGCCGGAACCGGACTGACCGACAAGGGCAATGGTCTTACCCTTTGGTATGGTGAGACTGATGTTTTTCAATACGGGACGGTCCTCAATGTAGTTGAACGAGACGTTACGCAGCTCTATCTGCTTCTCGAAAGATTTCAATGGTTGAGGCTGTTCGGGCTCCTTAATGGGGTTCTCGGCTTTCAGGATGAAGTCGATACGGTCCATCGATGCCAGTCCGACAGGTATCTGGTAGCTTGCTTTCGACAGGTCCTTCAGCGGATTGATGACGCTGTAGAGAATGACCATGAAGAAGATAAACGTTGAGGCGTCAATGAGATTCGACTCATTCAGGATGAGGAAACCTCCAAACCACAGTACGACAACAATGATGATGGTGCCCAGGAACTCCGACATGGGGTGGGCAGCATTCTGGCGGATAGCCATGGAGTTGACGTTTTTGCGGAAGTCCTCGTTGACATTGGTAAAACGTTGCAGCATCTTCTGTTCGGCAATGAAGGCCTTGATGATGCGCAGTCCGCCTAAGGTCTCGTCCAATTGTGCCATCATCTCGCCCCATTTACCCTGTACAGCCGCTGACTGACTCTTGAGTTTGCGGCTGACGGTGCCCATAATCCATCCGGCAAGGGGGGCAACAACGATGACAAAGACTGTCATCTGCCAACTGACCCAAAGCATGGTGGTAAAGCAAACAATGATGGCAATAGGCTGACGGATGAGCATATTGATACTGCTGGTAATGCAATTCTCCACGGCTCCGACGTCTGACGACATGCGGGCAATGATATCGCCCTTGCGCTCTTCAGAGAAGAAACTCAGTGGCAGTCTCAATACTTTGTCATACACCTCGATGCGTATATCGCGTACTAAACCCGTCTGCAACGGAATCATAATAGCTGCGGAGGCAAAGTAGCCAAAGGTCTTCAACCCCGTCATGATAATGAGGGCGGCTCCCATAATCACCAATGTGATGAAGGCACCGTGGTTGGCTATCAGTTCCTGGGCATAGGCATAGCCGTTGTTGAGAATCAGGTCTTTGTTCAGTGTGCTCCAAGTCCACTCCTTGTATTCGTAGACGGTGGTGTCGATCTTGAACAAGATGTTCAGAATAGGTATCAATACCACGAACGAGAATACATTCATCCACTGCGTAACGAAATTGATGATAACGGACCAAACCAGGTATTTACGATATGGCCTCAGGTAGCGGGCCATAATAGAAAGGAATTGTTTTAACATATATGTTTTTGTTTTTTTATTTCTTCCAAGGGCCTTAGGTCTACGCGACCTGTGGCCTCGTCATAGCGCAAGTTGAATTCTTCATGAGTTCTTTTCCAGCGGTTGTGCGTCCATAGCCAGAATGCCGGAGCACGGCGAATGGAGTCTTCTAACAGGCGGAAATAGGCATCAGTAATAGCAAAGTTGGTCATCTGCTTGGGCTCACGGGTGATGAGCTTGAACTCTGCTATATAATAGCCACGTTTAGGACGACAGACGTCCAGATACAAAACGGCATGATTGGTCTGTTGGGCCAGTCGCTCTGTTCCCGTCAGTACGGGTGTGTCGTGATTCAAGAATGGCAGCCAGTGATGGATATTATTCCAGAAAGGCACCTGGTCGCTGATGTATCCAATGACCACTTGCTTGTTTTCTTGCTTGTATTTGATGATGCGGCGCAGCGTCTCTGCCATAGGGATGCAGACGGCTCCCCATCGTTGGCGAAGGTCGAGAAAGAACTTGTCGTAATCGCTATTCTCCAGTACGTGGTAGATTTGTCCGCATTGTGCCTTGGGGGTTGTCCATAACGGCAGCGAGGTGACCCATTCCCAGTTGCAGTAGTGACCCAGATAGACAGCGCAAGACTGTCCGTCATCAATGATATTGTTGATTAAATCTGCCCCCTTGAATACCATTCTTCGTTTCATCTGCCGTTCGCTCATGGTCATCATCTTGATGCTTTCTACCAGATAGTCGCAGAACCATCTGTAGAAAGAGAACTCGATGTGGCGCAGTTCTTTGTCGTCTTTCTCTGGGAACGAATCCTTCAGG
>JAEEGL013953003.1_pt1 | contig 14807 bp, 5 predicted proteins | sample 9134231 | NCBI WGS metagenome assembly JAEEGL01 (sample SAMN16246548, study PRJNA631951) | gut metagenome | biome: gut microbiome; feature: rumen; material: fiber-attached | host: Bos | place: Iran: Karaj | collected 2018-10 | reverse complement strand
TTACAAACATGCCGGCAGTTGCATACGCAACTGATGGTTACTCCGCAGACACTGGCGATGCCATAGTGTCTGAAACCGGTGCCATTACGGAGGATGGCGAAGTTTTAGAGGAGGTCGAAGAGCCTTCCGTAGAAGAAGAGGTGCTTCCTGTGGGGGATGAAGACGTTCCCGAAGAGGAAGAAGAGCCTGCTGCTACGGAAGATGAGGATCTTCCCGAAGAGGTCGAGGAGAAAGACTATGACCTCAAAGCTGACGGCCAGTATGTCGTAAAGTTCTACAACAAGGGCGGCTCATGGCTTAGAGATGTTAACAAATACGAAGGTACATATCTTACCGACACAGGAACCAACCCTGATATCCCTGCAATTTCAACAGTAGTAGGTCAGGACGAGGTCTTTGGCGGATGGGAGGATCTGGATGATGCTGATCACCCGATCTATTCCAATCAGTATCTGACAACTCAGTTGCCTATCATGAGGGCTTATAACCTCCAGGCTGTTGTTTATTCCAAACTGACACCTGAGTTTGCGCACGATTCAATTGAAGTTGCTTACGGAGATACTACCAAAGCAGGTGATAATGATCCTACAGGAACAGGAACAGGTACAGTTCTTGTTTATAGTACAACTGATACAGATTATATCTCAGTTGACGCAAGTACAGGATTTGTTACCGGTATTATGCCTACTCCTACTGATCCTACTGAAACACTTGCAACTGTTACCCTTAAGGTTTACACCAATGCCGGATCAGTAACAGAACCCGTTCCGGGCATTGAGCTTGGCTTAGCATCATATAAAGTAAAAGTAGTTAAAAGGCCAATTACCATCACACCCGATGATTTGACCGATGCTGTTTATAATGGTCAGGCTCAGGGTGCTACTACTTACAAAGTAGCAACAAATACTCCTTTGGCTACAGGAGATAGTATTGACTCTTTAGTTATAGAGAAAAAGACTGATGCCGGAACTTATACAACAATAGGTGTATCCAATGTGGTAATCAAGCACGGCGAAGATGTTGTTACAGGTTATTACGAAATAACATCCGGAGCCGGCACACTTACGATCGCCCCGGCAGAACTCACAGTTACATGGCTGGCAGAAGGAAAAGAGTCGGTAGATCTTGATTATACCGGTTCTGCTCAGGCTCCCACACCGGTTAGTATCGAGGTAGAGGGAGATCTTGACACCCCGGCATATACAGTAGGAACATACAACAATGCGCAGGCAACACTTCCCGTAAGTGCAATAAGCATTGGTTCTTATTATGCAAAGTTTGAAATTACTACCGGCGCATCCAACTATAACGTTATCCATCAGATAACTCCTTTCAGGATTGTTCCGACAAACTATATGTATGTTGAAGCAGCGGGACAGACTGGTGTTTATAATGGATCAGCATATACAATGGATTCTTTATCTGTATATACAGATTCAACTAAGACAACACCTATAGCGCTTACAGATTGTGTAATAACATACAAGACCAAAGAGGCAGAAGAGACTGCATGGACCGATTGGGGTACAACAATCCCTTCATTCATCAATGCTGGAACTTATTCTGTAAAAGTAACAGTAAAGAATACTAACTATAAAGACACAACAGCAGATGCAACAATCACAATAACTCCACGTACAATGTATGTTACGGCAGCAGGTTATGAAGGCCCTGTTGACGGCGACCCTCACGCACCTGTAATCAAGGTTTACGAAAATGCTGATTATTCAGGATTAGTACCTTCTGGCGATTATACATTGAGCTATGAGATTTCTGAAGATGGCGGAGAAACCTGGTCAGATCCTGAAACAAGTTTCACTCCTCAGATCGCTCCTTGCGATATGCAGGTAAGAGTAACGGTTGACATGCAGAATTACACCTCTGTAACAAAGACCGTTACCATCAAGATCACAGGGGTTACTCTGTACGTTACAGCAACAAGCTTTGACGGAGAGTACACCGGAACTGCATTTACACCTGTAGTTAAGGTCTGCACCGATGAAGGCATGACCGGACCTGATATCAGAGGCGAGTGCACAATAACATATCGCTCATCGACAGACGATGGCGCGACATGGACTGAGTGGGGATCAACTGCACCTTCTCGTACAGAACCCGGAAAGACTCTTGTAGATGTACATGTAGTAAGAGAATATACATCTGATTACAAGCCGACCGGAGATGCAAGAGCTACAATTAACATCAAGAAGCGCACACCGGTTGTTGCGGTTTCAGTTACTGGATGGGAATATACCGGAAACGTTGTGAATACACCTGTTCCCACATACCAATACGACAGTGTGGATATTCCATCTACTGATTATTCAGTAACATATTATTATAAAGAAGCAAATGCTGACGATAGCGCATATACAACAACTGCGAAGACTGACGTAGGAACATATGTTGTAAAAGCTGTTTTCGCTGAATCAGATTATTACAGCGCTGCAACAGCAATTAGTGATCCTTATTCAATCACCAAAACAGATATTGCTCCTGCTCAGATTACAAAGAATCCTGTTGCAACGAGTGAAACTCTTACATTTAACAGTACAAGCCAGAGCCTTCTTTCACAGCTGGGTGAATGCTCTGTAGGTACTTTCAAATATTTAGTTGTAGCATGGGACGAAGACGCTGCTGAACAGTCTAGCTCATCTCTTAATAAGAATGCGTTTACAACCGGCGGCTACACAGCATTAAATGCCGGAAAGTATGCAGTATTCTACTATATTCAGGGTGATGACAACCATAAAGACACTGAGATTCTTTATGTTGGTCCTGTAAGCATAGGCAAAGCCAATATTGATGTTTCAGATCTTGAGGTTGTTGTTACAGGCTGGACCTATGGTGATTCATATCCTGAGACACTGACTCCTCCTCTGCTGAACAAGATTCCTTCAGGAGCTGCAGCTACAGGAGCAATCACTTACTACTATAAGAAGTCTACAGATGAAAACTATTCAGTTTGGTATGGCAGCGACGCTGTATCTCCTGCAACTCCGAGCTTTACCAAGACAACTGCTCCCGGAACATACTGGATGTATGCTCATATTGATGGTGGAGTAAACTACAACTCTGCAGATACAGCGGTTAACAAAAACATTGTAGTTGCCAAAAAACCGGTACGCATTTCTCCGTCTGTTGGTACTCCTGTAGATAAAGTATATACCGGCACTCCGGTTTCAACTGATGGATTTACAATAGTAGCAAATAGTGAGGATAAGGTAGATGGCGGAGCAGCTCTTCCTAACTTTACCGGTACATTTACTATTACTCCTTCTCCTGCAACTAATGTTGGCGAATATACTGTAAGCATTGCTACAGTTAACGACAACGATACTTACTATATACCGGGAGAGAAATCCACTACTAAATTCAATATTACTCCGGCTAACTTCACACCGACACTGTCCGGAGATTGGGTTCTTAATACTCCTTTGAGTTATAACGGTTTAAATCGAGACTTCTTCAAAGGTACAAGTGATAGGGCAACTAACACGGGGCATTTTGAGTTTAACTATAAGTACTACAAGAATAAACAAACAGATACCGTAGCACGTCCTGCTGACGATGATGAAGGATGGTCAGAGGATAATCATTACGGCAGAACTGCTGGATATTACTACGTATTTTATAGAGTAAATAATAATGATCCTGCTTCTACCGTGAAGAACTATAATAACTACTATCCGAATGATAGTTACATCGGATATGTAGAAATTGGTAAAGCAATTCCTTACTTCGAGGGCGGTGATGTACCCGAGCTGGTTGACTACTACGACAACCATTACGACAACACTGCAAAGACTCTGATTGATAACGATGGAACTCCGGTAGGCGGAACAGTTATGTTCAGTATCGACTTCGAGCCTTTGAGAATTCATCCTACAGTGGGCCATCAGACAGGAGTATTTGATTCGGAAGAAGATCTGTTAGAAGCAATGAGGACAGCGCATTGGTATCCGCTTTATGATGAAGATGGTAATCCGTCTCCTGAACTCATGGCAGTTGATGCTGGATATTACCACGTTTATTACTACATAAAGGGTAATGAAAACTGGACTGACCTCTATTTCAATGATGCGTATGGTTGGGATGCATTCTATGCAGGTTACGCAGTAATTAACCCTTCATTCCTGACAATTACAGCTAATGATACATGGATTGTTTACGGCGAGAACCCGGATAGCGCATATACTTGCAGAATTGAACCTTATGTACCCGGACAGTATTACAATCGTAATGACGAGGAACTCCTTGGTATCAAGTACAACCAGGCTACAGGTGTAAATGTTGGTACATATAAGATACAGCCGGAGAGCGTACAGGCCAGATTAAATACAAGGGTTTACTGGGTTGACAGCTCTCATGTAATAAATCCTGCTGATCATACATCATGGGTTGTAGGTAACTATCTGATCTACGATTACTATGAAGGTACGCTTACAATTCTGCCTAAGCCTGTCACAGTTTACATCGATGATTCAGAGAAGGTTTATAACTATGATGAAGTAACACAGACAGGTGCCGATCCTGACTTTACTTACACAGTAGTAGGAATGGCAAATAACGAGGATCCTTCAGGATTAATAACTGTTCCTGATATCATCCGTACAAATGCAGAAGTTCAGACTGTAAAAGTTGACCCGACTGCTAATCCGGTTACTGATACAGAGCTTCCATACGAGAATGTTCTCCAGCTTGAGAACGCAGATGAATTACCGGCATATACTTTCTCAGCTGAAAATTCAGCAGCGTATAAAGCAAGATATGGAGAAAAGTATGGAGTTGATTATGGAACCAGATTGTCAACACCTGACATCAATGCAGATAAGACAGTAGCTGAGACTCATGGTTCATATGGTTCAGTAGTACAGGGTAACTACATTGTTACATTTGTTTCCGGCGACTTCACAATTCTTTATGATGAGATCGGTCTTACAGAACCTACAGCAATTGAAGGTCTGTACTACGATCACAGAGCTAAGCAGGATCTCGTTGACTATGGCAATGCCGCAGGCGGAAATATGTACTTTGCAGTAGTAGACTGGGTTGAGGGTGCTGACGGACAGTACACACAGCAGGCTGCACCAGAGATCAGTAAAGACGCTGACACATGGCTGTTAGTAGATGAGAATACAACAGAAACAGCGAAGGACTTCCTGCGCAGAACAAATGATGGTATATACGATGTTTACTATTGGGTAGAGGGTACTCCTGACAATGGATTCAAGAGTATTCCTGCTAAGGGAACTACTACAGTACCTATTGGTCCGATAACTGTAACAATTGAGAAGTCGAATGCCATTGTTGTTAAAGAGCCTGTTGCAAGAGAGCGTATGGAGAACAACAATAATATTCCGCTCTCCTATGACACATATCTGCATGAGCTCATTTATGATGGCGTTTATGAAAACGGCGCAGTAGTAGAAAATGGTCGTCTCTACTACATGTACGAGGAGTGCACACATGATCAGGAGGTTGTAAATCCTTATGATGATGTTGACCCTCATGATCCTAGATTTGCAGGAAAGTGGCAGTTAACAATTCCTGAGGATTACAGGGAAGGAACATATGATGTTTACTACTATGTAGAAGGTTCTGAAGTTGTTGAGGAAGACGGCAGCGTAACAGAGGATCTTCGCTATGTAACATCACCTATTTACGGACCTATCCATGTTACTATTGCTGAGACCTATTCAGAAGTAGAAGACGAGCCTGTACCTAACACAGAACTCATTTATGACAATAGCATTCATACACTCATTGATGAGCCCGGTACAGTTCTTGACGCACCTGCTACACCTGATGGACAGTCAAATAATACAGGTACAATGTATTATGCAGTAGTAAGATACACTGAGCCTCACGATGCTGACTTTGTTGATCCTTATGCTGGAAAGCCCGCATCTGCACTTGCAGGTCAGTGGGATCTCTGGGGCACCAGTGTACTTGATGACTACAGACCCGGATACTATGATGTTTACTACTACATCGAGGGATCTGAAGTATATCGCGAAGATACAGAAACATGGGAGACAGGTCTCCGTTATAAGAGCACACCTATCCTTGGACCTATTGAAGTTCAGATTGGCTACATTGTAGCAACACCTGCAGATGTTTATCCTTATAATGATCTTGTTTACAATGAGGATAAGGTACCTCAGCCTCTGCTTGAGCAGGATGGCGTTGCAGTGAACGGCACAATGCTCTATCGTTGGAAGTTTGGTGAAGACGGCGATTGGAGTGATTGGAGTGAGGAGATTCCTAAGCAGAATAATGCAGGAACATACTACGTTGAGCATTACGCAAAGGGATCTTATGAAGCAGGTATAATCCCTTACGGCGGCGATGCAGAAGGCCTCCTCTATGTTGACTCTGAGCACATAACTGAAGAAATAGTGATCGATAAGAGACATCAGGATGATATCCTCGAAGATCATGTACCTTATGATAACAGCCCGATCACTGTAACTGCAGGTCAGTTCGCACCTATCAGGCTTGAAAGCTTGATCGATTACGAGGTAGCAGTATTTACAGAAGAAAATCCTATCGAATATGCGATTACTTCAGTAAGTAATCTGGGATGTAAGATTGTAAGCCTTGAAGGCAGCCATTATCTTGTAATTGGAGACACTGCCGGTACGATCACATTCAGCATTTATGTTCCCGGCGATGAGAACCACTATGAGTATCCTGAAGAGCTTGATGATATCACAGTTACTATCAAAGCTCAGAATGACCAGTACGGTGGAGACGACGAATCCGGCGAGACCGGTCAGTTTGTCGCAACCTTTGGTGATGCGGACTGGATGACCGATGATGGTATTAACGTCGAGTACGTTGCAACACTTGGCAAGAGCGTACCTGTATATACATACACAGGTTCTGCAATCAAGCCTAACATCATCGTTAACAACGGTGGAAGAACTCTTGTAGCAGGTAAGGATTACACAATCTCTTACAAGAACAATGTAAAGGCAAGTGGAAATACCAAGATGGGTTATGCTTACGCAAAGGTAACAGGTAAGGGTAACCTCAAGGGATCAAAGACACTTGAGTTCTACATTGAGAAGGCAGACATTTCCGATGCAATAGTTGGTAACCTGGTTGTTGAATTCGGTAAGAAGATGGCTCCTGTAGTAACCTATGAAGGAATTGTTCTTAAGGCCGGAAAAGATTACACCACAAGCGTAAATCTCAACACTAAGATCAGCCAGACCGAGCCTGTTGAGGTTACAATCACAGGTAAGGGCAACTTCGATGAAGAGACATCGCAGACCTTCGACGTTGAGGTCGTAACTCCGGGTCAGATGAGACCTATCTCTGTTACAATGCCTACGGACATCGACAAGAGATATTACTACAACGGAGAACCTGTATACCTTACAGAGGATGAGCTCTATGTTTGCGACAAGGCTACAGGCGCTCAGCTTGAACTTGGATACGACTACGACGTAACCTACAGCAGCAATGTAAATGCAGGCAAAGTAAAAGTTACTGTAACAGGTTTGGGCATCTATAAGGGAAGTATCAAGAAGACCTTTGTTATCAATCCTGCAAAGTATGCTCCTATCGACCTTACACCTACATGTAAGAAGGCACTTCTGACAGACGGTGTAGAGTACAGAAACTACGGTGCAACACCTGAGCTTTACCTGGTAGCATACCTCGATGAGGATCATCCTGAAGTAGAGCTTAAGCTTGGTAAGGATTACAAGGTAACTTATGCAAACAACAAGAAGGCTGGTTCACAAGCAACTTATAAGGTAACTTTCATCAATAACTACAAGGGAAATAAGTCATTTGAAGGTGGATTCTTCAAGATCAATCCTTCAGTATTTGACTCTGACCTTACAGAAGTAGGACTTCGTGGATCACTTGTATACAACAGCAAGAAGACTAAGGCATCTAATTACCTGCCTAAGCCCGGCAAGAACCTCTTTGTAACACATGCCGGCAGCCTCATCAAGACAACTGAGTACAAGGTTTCATACTACATGCTTGATGATGAAGCTGACCTTGTTCCTATCGGAGACGGTAAGGGCACAACAGTTCAGCCTGGTGACCAGATCATAGTTAAGGTTGTTCCGAGAGTAGGTAATCCAAATTACGTACTTGACGGCGAGGGAGTTTACAGAGCATTCACAATCCTTGGTCCTAAGGCTTCAACAGTTGATATCTCCAAGGCAAAGATTGCCGTAGTTGATAAGGTAACCCGTAAGAAGGTAAATCCTGAATACACAGGCGTTGAAATCGATCCTATGGACAGTGGAAAGTATGCTCTTACAATGACGATTGGCACTGGAAAGAACAAAGTTGTTTACACATCTGACGGATTCGGCGGAACTCCTCGTATTGACGAAGACGAACTTGAAGTTCAGGTTCTCAATAATGTCAGAAGAGGTTTAGCAAAGGTTGTTATCTCTGCTTATGATGACTCCGATGTATTTAGCGGATCTTGCACAGGTACCTTCACAATCGGCCAGAACTTGCTTACAAAGAGCCTGTTGAACTACTTCGACTTCTTTGGTCTTGGCGGCTGATAAGTATCTGTAAGTTATCTGATACGCTAGTAACACAAACTTGGCTATTATATAGCACAGATCAGCAGTTTTAGCTTCCACAACACACCTGGGACGTCATTTGAAATCCAATCTTTCAATAACAGTCTGCTGATCGAAAAAGATTCGGCCCCTCCTCGGAGGGGCCGAATTTAATGCACAAAAAACCTGCCAACGGGGACGGTTCTCTTTGGCAGGCTGGTGTCAATGGGGACGGTTCTCTTAATGCCAACGGGGACGGTTCTCTTTGGCAGGCTGGTGTCAATGGGGACGGTTCTTTTGACTGGCAGTCAAAGAGAACCGTCCCCATTGTCACATTGTTGTGTTGTATGATTAAAACTTCGTTTTCTTTTGTTTGAATTCCTTGCGCCTTCGGTTATAGCGGAGGCGATCGCTCCTGGAGCTTGGCCTTCGGTGATCTGTTATTGCTGAAATGATGAGGCCAAGAATAGTAAACAGTAGTAGTACAGCGAAAGCAAGGATGAACAGATATATCACGTTTACGTACATAGTCCGGCTTGTGGCAGGGGCTTCAGTTCCCTTGCTCTCAGCGACCTTGTTGTAGCAGATATAGGCCTTTCCTATAGGTACGCCGTGGAAATTATAGTCGACTCTTGAGATTGCATCAGGACGCTTGCTCTTTTCTTCCTCTGTCAGATCATAAGCGAATTCGTAGCTTGTATCCTTAACAGAAGAAGTCTTTGGAATAATGATGCGGCTGTCGCGGTCGAGCTTTAGGATAGTTCCGCTCTTTCCGAACACGTCATTGTCTGACTCGAAGAACAGCGAATCATCCGGCATGTAGCGAACTTCCTCGTCCTTGACATTCACGGACTGGAAGTTGTTGAAACCATAGTCGAAAAGTGTAACTGTATCCGTAAACTGCGTCGGCGACTCATCCTTAAAAACGATGCAGATGAGTTTCATAGAATCTTTTTCGGCACAGGTTACCAGCGTTTCGCGAGCCAGCTCAGTGTACCCTGTCTTTCCACCCAGGATCCCATCGTAAGCAATCTCCCCGGATATCAGCTTGTGCTTGTTGTTGAGGTAGAAGTCATCGGGCTGCGTAGCCGTCGGTGTGAAGTGATACCGCGGCGTGTTGCCCACCTTACACAATAGCTCGTTTGAGAAAAAAGCTTTCGAGATCAGCGCCAGGTCATAGACACTGGTGTAGTGGTTCTTATCCTGCAGACCATTGGTGTTGGCAAAGTGGGTGTTGGTACATCCGAGTTCTTCCGCTCTGTCATTCATCATGTCAACAAACCCATCAATGGTGCCACCGACTAGCTCGCCAACAGCGTTCGCTACTTCATTCGCACTGCCTACCATAATTCCGTACAGCGCCTGCTCCAGCGTGATCGACTGTCCCACATCCATTCCGATGTTGGAGCCGTCTCTTGGAATGCTGAAAACCGCTTCGTTCGAGAACTTGACCTCGTCCGAGAGCGAAGCATTCTCCACAGCCAGAAGGCATGTCATGATCTTCGTAGTGCTGGCAGGATAAAGCTCTTCATGGATGTTCTTGGCATAGAGGATTGTTCCCGTATTTGCCTCCATCACGATGGCTGCTTCAGCCGTGATCTCAGGTCCGTGTGGCCACTGCGGCGTCTCATTGGATTGGATCGGTAGTTCTTTTTGCAAAAGAGCCTGTTCCTGATAGTCCACAGCGTAGGACTGCAGTGAGAGAATTGGCGACACGATCAGGAAGACCGCTAATGATAAAGCCAATATTCTGTATATTAAGTTAAAGTTCTTTTTACTATTAATAAAGTTCATACCATGCTTATCATACAATACTTCCACTATCGGGGCAAATTATGGTACAATCCTTATATAGTAATTACAGGCAGGAAATGAAATGCGCTTACGTAATATCGCAGGATCAAGGGAAGTAATCGCTGACAGTGATTTCACCCTGAAGGACCCGGAGAAGCTTAAGGGTCTTTTTAATAAAGAAGTATTTGAAAATGAAAATCCCATCCGTCTGGAGATTGGAATGGGCAAGGGGCGCTTTTTGATGGATCTGGCGCAGATGAATCCGGACATCAACTACGTGGGCATCGAGAAGTACTCGAGCGTGCTCCTTCGGGCCATTCAGAAACAGCAGGAGCTGTTGCTTCCCAACGTGAAATTTATCAGGATGGATGCGGAATATATAACGGATGTATTTGCTCCCTCAGAGATTGACAGGATATATCTGAATTTCTCGGATCCCTGGCCAAAGGACCGCCACGCCAAGAGAAGGCTCCCTTCAAGGCAGTTCCTCTCAAGGTATGATAAGATCCTTAAACCTGACGGAGTAGTGGAATTTAAGACCGACAACCGGGACCTCTTTATGTTCGCTCTGGATGAGATCGAGCCCGCCGGATGGCATCTGGACGCCGTCACCTACGACCTTCACAACGATGAGGTGATGAACGAGGGCAATGTCATGACAGAGTACGAAGAAAGATTTTCCAGTGCCGGCAACCCAATTTACAAGTACATTATAAGCAGAAAGGGGAGTTAAGAAATGGACTACAATCTGAACACCGCAAATTTCGAGGAAGAAGTACTCAAGAGCAAACTGCCTGTGCTGGTTGATTTTTCTGCTGACTGGTGCGGCCCTTGCAAAATGATGGCTCCGCTCATCGATGAATTTGCAGAGGAGTACGAAGGGGAGATGAAGGTTGGCAAGATCAGCGTAGATCTTTCACCGGAAATTGCACAGAAGTACAACGTTATGTCAATACCGATGTTTGCGTTCTTCAAGAACGGAGAGGTTGTTGAGACAGCCGTTGGTGCGCTGGACAAGGCAAAATTGCAGACGATCATCGACAAGGTGCTGGCTTAATAGGCCAGCACTTTTTCGGAGAATTCGGATGAGATTTGGCCAGGGATTCAAAGTGTACAGCTGGCCTTGGGTACGTTTGCAATCTGAGTTTGCCGACTTTGGTAACGTTTTGCAATCCCAGTTTGCCGGCAGCGGTACTAAGTTCGAAAGGACTTCTTTTGGATGCACCACTGGACTCGATAGGACTTCATTAGATATTGGGAGATGGAATAAAGTGGCTGATAAGATAGCTAATTTCGAAGATTATGTGAATAAAGACGGGAAAAAGTCGTCCCCTGAGCTGGAAGTATCCGGTATGACACCGCAGTCTGCAGAGACGGACGTGTCCTGCGAGGTGCCGCAGTCTTCTGAACCGAAAAAGAGCATTGATTATACGCAGGAGATTCTGAGTATAGAGATTGAGGATCCTGTGCAGTTCTTTACTGATGAGGAGCGGCAGGAGTACTATGAGCAGCGCCGGAAGCAGGAGATCGAGGAGCGAATTCAGCGTCGCATTAAAGAGGAGCGGGAAGCTGAGAGGCTGGAAGGCAGAGGCGAAGGAAATGAGCCTGAGCACAATGCCGGAGGCGGTCGAAGAGATTCTGTGCATTCTGAGAGAGATGAGCGGAGGGCGGCAGATGAGCGTCCTTCAAGAGACGAGCGCAGAGCTGCAGGAGACCATTCGGCCAGAGGTGAACGTGGCGATGGCAGAGATCAGGCGAACAAAGCAGCAAGGCCGGAGAGAGAAGCACGCAAGCTGGCTGAGGAGCGCCATGTAAGAGATGAACGCAGAGCTGCAGGAGACCGCCCTGATAGAAATGAACAAGGCGACGGAAGACAGGCAGAAGAACGATCCGGCAGAGATGAGCGAAGGGCTGCAGGAGACCGCCCTGATAGAAATGAAAGAGGCGACGGAAGGCAGGCAGAAGATCGTCCGGGAAGAGATGACCGAAAGGCTGCTGAAAATCGTTCTGGAAGGGATAACCGCAGGCCTCGAAACGACTATGTGGAAGACGACAGGGATTACGATGAGTCTTTTGATGATGAGGAGTATGAGGACGAGGATGATTCCGGAGTAAACATGAATCTGATTGTGAGGATAGCGTCCATCATTACAGGTATAATCATCCTGGCATTCATTGGCTTTGCTCTTAAAGTGAAGGTTTATGACAGATATTTTGCTCCGGACCCGGATGAAGTAGAAGTAGTGGCAACAGCACCCGCACTCCCGGAAGGGTACACAGAAACAAATGATGTGGTCGTTGTGTCAGGTGCGAAGTCCCTGAACCTGAGATCGACACCAAGCGTAGAGAGTGATGATTTCATCATCGGTCAGGTCAACGAGGGCACAGAGCTTAACAGGATAGCTGTCAGCAGTGACGGCAAATGGGCCCTGATCGACCTCAATGGCCAGCAATGCTACGGCAGCATGAAGTATCTCGTGATCAAGTAGTCGATAATAATGAGGATCTAAGAAAGCTCTTTTACATAAGAGTGTCTTGTAAAAGGAAACATAAACCGATGACCAGCTGAACTATGCCTATTGTCAGCAAGCAGGTTCAATTCAGATGAAATAGAAAAAAGCGAAGCTATAGTGAGAAATTCGAGGCAGGACAAGCGACTGGAGAGTGAAAATTCTAGGTCAAAAAGGAAAAAGTGAAGCCATAGTGAGAAATTCGAGGCAGGATAAGCGCCTGGAGAGTGAAAATTCTAGGTTAAAAAAGAAAAAGTGAAACCATAGTGAGAAATTTGAGGCAGGATAAGCGCCTGGAGAGGGAAAATTCTAGGTCAAAAAGGAAAAAGCGAAGCCATAGTGAGAAATTCGAGGCAGGACAAGCGCATGGAGAGTGAAAATTCTAGGTCAAATAGAAAAAAGCGAAGCTATAGTGAGAAATTCGAGGCAAAATAAGCGCCTGGAGAGTGAAAATTCTAGGACAAAAAGGAAAAAGCGAAGCCATAGTGAGAAATTCGAGGCAGGATAAGCGCATGGAGAGTGAAATTTCTAGGTCCAATAGAAAAAAGTGAAGCCATAGTGAGAAATTCGAGGCAGGACAAGCGCCTGGAGAGGGGAAATTCTAGGTCAAATAGAAAAAAGCAAAGCCATAGTGAGAAATTCGAGGCAGGACAAGCGCCTGGAGAGTGAAAATTCTAGGACAAAAAGGAAAAAGCGAAGCCATAGTGAGAAATTCGAGGCAGGATAAGCGCCTGGAGAGTGAAAATTCTAGGACAAAAAGGAAAAAGCGAAGCCATAGCGAGAATCACGAGGCAGGACAAGCGCCTGGAGAGGGAAAATTCTAGGTCAAATAGAAAAAGCGAAGCTATAGTGAGAATTTTGAGGCAGGACAAGCGCCTGGAGAGTGAAAATTCTAGGACAAAAAGGAAAAAGTGAAGCCATAGTGAGAATCTCGAGGTAGGATAAGCGCATGGAGAAGGCGCAATTCATGGCAGAATGAAAGAAATTGTGCTATTGCTAGAATTTTCGATCAGAAGAAGCGCTTGGAGAATGATCAACTCATGGCAGAATGATAGAAATGCTGCTATTGCAAGAAAATGTTCCGCTAACCCCGTCCCCCTGGGATCATTCCATAGGAACACTAGCATCCATCCGCTCGAAGCAGACATACATATGCAGGATTTACAATATGGAAGATAAGATATACGACGAACTGCAAAAAGTATATGACAACAACCGCCTGGGCGCGCTGGTGCAGGAGATCTGCGAGTACTACGCCACAAAGGGCAGCTACGAAGACAACGCTTACGAGGACGAGATAGAGCCACCGGAAATCGTGGAGTCCGCATACACGCTGTTCTGCCTCCAGTCAAGGGAGCAGATTCTGGACGAGTTTGCCATCGTCAGGAAGAAGTACCCGGCCATCTACACGAAGGTCGCAGATCTGCACGAATCCCTGCTGGTGAACATGGACTACAGGACCCTTGAGGATTCCTGCGCCATTACCATCGCAAATCTTGTGGATGGCACCACAGTGTCAGATATTCTGGGCCAGGTGGAAGCCTGTGCCAGAAGCAGCGAGAACCTCTCTGAAGGCCTGGACAGGTTTTACAAGTATCTACACTCCAGGAAGAGCTGATACACTAGCGCCAAGACAAGAGAAAACTCTCAGAATCCTTTGACAGATTCTACAAGTACCATCACTCCAGGAAGAGCTGATATACTGGCAATGAGAGCAGAGAGAATCATTAAAAAGCTCTGGACAGATTCTACAAGTATCTTCACTCCAGAAAGAGCTAATAACTAAGTGCAAGGAGCACAAAGAAATGAAAATTGGCATCTTTGATTCCGGCATCGGAGGGCTTTCCGTCCTCCACGAGGCTTATCATCAGCTGCCGGATCAGGAATACATATTTTATGCAGATACAGAGCACGTTCCCTACGGTCTGAAGACCCCGGAGCAGATCATATCCTACAC
>JAEEGL013578580.1_pt1 | contig 14807 bp, 12 predicted proteins | sample 9134231 | NCBI WGS metagenome assembly JAEEGL01 (sample SAMN16246548, study PRJNA631951) | gut metagenome | biome: gut microbiome; feature: rumen; material: fiber-attached | host: Bos | place: Iran: Karaj | collected 2018-10 | reverse complement strand
GCAAAAAAGGACGCCGGAAACCGGTGTCCTTTTTTGTTTGGTGGACGCTAAGGGACTTGAACCCCTGACCCCCTGCACGTCAAGCAGGTGCTCTTCCAGCTGAGCTAAGCGTCCGACAGCAAGTAAGATTATACCGCCGTAATACGCCGTTGTCAAGAGTTAATTTTATTTTTTTCAAAAAGGTTGTCTTATCGTCCGTTCAGCGCCGAGTTGGCGACCGCCGCGACGGCCGCACCGACGTCCGCGACGACGGCGAGCCAGAGCGGCGCGTAGCCGAGCGCGCTCGCGACGAGCACCGCCGCCTTGACTATGAGCGAGAACCAGATGTTCTCCTTCGCGACGACGACCGCCTTTTTGGAAACAGATATCGCGTCCGCGATGCGGGAGGGACTGTCGCCCATCAGCACGACGTCCGCGGCTTCTATCGCAGCGTCGCTGCCGAGCGCGCCCATGGCGACGCCGACGTCCGCCGCGGCGATCGCGGGAGCGTCGTTTATGCCGTCGCCCGCGAAGGCGGTGACGGCGCGCGCCTTCTCATCTTCGAGCAGGGCGCACTTATCCGCGGGGAGCAGCTCGCCGACGCCTTCGTCCGCGCCGATGCGCTCCGCCGCCGCGCGCGCCGCTTCGGAAGCGTCGCCGCTGAAGACCGCGACGCGGCCGACTCCGGCCTTGCGAAGGCGGCGCACGGCCTCCTCCGCGTCCGGCTTCAGCTCGTCGCGCAGGGTCAGGTAACCGCGGAACGCGCTGCCGACGGCGACGTAGACGGCGGTAACTCCGCCCGCGTCGGGCAGTCCGGAAACGCCGTTTTCACTTAGGAAGCGCCGGCTGCCGACGAGCACTTCGGCTCCGTCGACGCGGGCGCGGACTCCGCGTCCGCCCGTCTCGGCGAATACTTCGCCGGAGGCGCCGGCAGGCGCACCGTATCTTCTCTTTATCGCTTCAGCGATCGGGTGCTTCGACGAATACTCCGCCGAAGCCGCGTATTTCAGAAGCTCCGCTTCGCTTATCCCCTCGGGGACGACGGAATCGACCTCGAGATTGCCGTCGGTGACGGTGCCGGTCTTGTCGAAGACGACGGTGCCGACCTTCGCGAGGCGCTCCATCGCGGCGCCGCCCTTGATGAGCACGCCTGACTTCGTTGCGCGGCCGCACGCGGAAAAGAACGCAAGCGGCACCGATAGCACCAGCGCGCAGGGGCAGCATACGACGAGGAAGCCGAGCGCGTTTCTGACGCACTCCTCCCACGCGGGCTCAAATCCGCACGCCTGAAGTATAAGCGGCACCGCGACGGCGTAGATCACCGCCGCGCCGACGACGCAGGGGGTGTATATCGCCGCGAACTTCGTGATGAACTTCTCCGTTTTCGCCTTGCGTTCGGCGGCGTGCTCGGTCAGCTTAATCATGTTCGCGACGGTGCTGTCCTCGTAGTCCGCGGTCACGCGGATGCGCAGCGCCCCGTCGAGGCAGAGGCAACCGGCGAAGACCTCCGCGCCCGCCTCCGCGAAGCGCGGCGCGGATTCGCCCGTCACCGCCGCCGTGTCGATCGACGCGGAGCCGGAAACGACGACTCCGTCAAGCGGGAGCTTCTCGCCCGGGCGGACGGCGACGATATCGCCGACCTTTACTTCCGACGGGCTGACCGTCCTCTCGCCGTCCTCAGTGACGAGCGACGCGGTCTCCGGGCAGACCTTCATCAGCGCGGCGACCGAGTCGCGCGCGTTATCCGACGCCATATCGTTGAAGGTCTCGCCGACGCTGTAGAATATCAGCACCGCAGCGCCTTCGACGTAGCTGCCGATACAGAACGCGCCTATCGCGGCTATGCTCATCAGCGTTTCTTCGCTGAACGGCTTGCCCTTGAGAAGCTTTTTCAGCGCGGTCAGGAAGACCTCGCCGCCCGCGAGCAGATAGAGAAGCCCGTAGCCGACCGGGCACATCCACGGCTCGAGCTCGAGATGCTCCGCGGCGAAAAGCCCCGCTGTCAGCAGCAGGCAGAAGCCGAGGAACAGGAATTCTTTTTTATGTTCGGGATAGAGTTTCATTTGATTCGCCTTCTTCGGAAGATGGATATGTGAAGGTTTTACGCAGGGCGGCAAACGCCCCTTCGCCTATTCGTTGACGTGCTCGAAGCCCTGCGCGAGGATGGTGCTGACGTGTGAGTCGGCGAGGGAGTAGTAGAGGTGCTTGCCCTCGCGGCGGTATTTGACGAGGCCGCTCTGTTTGAGCAGGCGGAGCTGGTGGGAGATCGCGGAAACGGTCATCCCGAGCAGGTCGGAAAGCTCGCAGACGCAGCGTTCTTTTTCGTAAAGCACCGTCATTATCCCGACGCGCGTCGGGTCGCCGAAAAGCCGGAACAGCTCCGCGACGGAAAAGACCTTCGCCGCGTCGCGGAACGCCTCCTCCGCTTCGATCACGCGGTCGACGTGCGAGGTGGCATTTGCAGTTTCGGCGGCGTTATTGTTGATTCTTTCTTCCATATCGATTCACCCTTTCGTTGTGTAAAGGAATGTGTATTATTTCTCGCCAACAGTTGAACAACTGTTCAACTGTTATTATTATATTCCCCCGTTTTGGATTTGTCAAGAGGTTTTTTGAAAAAAACGGCAGCTCACTCGATTGAGTGAGCTGCCAAACGCTTCAGCGTTTATGCGCGAACCGCGCTTATACTACTATATACTTGATCGGCAAGCCGGCAGCTAGACGCAATATGCACAGCGCGTCTGAAACTGTAAGTATACCGTCGTCATCAATATCGGCAGCCATTACGGCGTCGCCGTCAACGATGATTATAATACCGAGAATCGCCCGCATCGAATATAACGCGTCCGTAACGGATACTTCGCCGTTGCCGTCCGGGTCGCCGATTATTACGTTTTCCCCTCTTACTTTAACAACAAACGAAGCTGAACAATCGTTATATGAAATGATAATGGTCTGTATTCCGCTGTTATTGCTGAAGAATCCGTCAACCGCAAGCGGCACCGATGAAGACGAACCATCTATGATCATCCTATGATTGCCGCCGACGGAAATGACGCTCGCCGTTTGTATAGTGTCATTATCATAATACATCTTTATCTTCGCGCCACTCAAATCGAGCTGATCGCCTTTGATATACCCCGTCTTTGTCGGCATATCGGTTATCTCAAGCCGTATAAGCGTTCTATCCAACACCTCGACGTCAAAAGTCGCTATCTTGCCCTCGTATTTAACGACTATAGTCTTTGTGCCAACGTCGGCATTATCAAAACCGGTCACGATTAGATCCGCAAGAGTGAAATCATCCGCAAACATCAATTTGTATCCGTTATTATAAATCATATATGCGTCACGGGTGGTATCATTATCATAATAGAGCGTAAGAACGCCGCCTGTTATATCAAGTTCCTCTTTATCAATTAAGTACTGCAGCTTTACAGGAAGCGCTTTAATCGTTAATCGCGTCAATTGTTTATCCTTTACACTAACAGAAAATGTTGTCATAAATCCCGAATGCGCAACAGTTAGCCATTGAATGCCGGTTTTACTATTATCAAATCCACTCACCATTGATTGATCCATATCGATTGTATCGCACAATCCATCTTCATAGTTTAATTGTATTACACCGCCATCCAAATCAAGGACCTCACCCTTTGCATACGAAAGTTTGTTAGGTAAATGCAGAATTGAAATGCCACACAAAACATGTTCTCCATAAATCTCATAATTTAAATTGTATTCTAATGCGTAATTCAATGCAAACGATCCCATTTTAACTCTTAGCGTAACGTCGTTTGTTAGCCCAAACGCATTATCGCCAATGTCAACAACACTATCAGGGAGTTGTACTGTAAACGGGCCTACGTTCATATAAAACGCTTTTTCGCCAATGCTCACTACGCTATCAGGAATTTGTATACTATGAAGCCCGGTGCAACAGAAAGCCATCTTCCCGATTTTTTCAACGCCATTACCCAGAATCACATTATCTAAAGAAGGAGTCAAATGAAACGCGTAATCGCCTATACTTGTAACGCTGTTTGGTATTGTTATGCTTGTAACATGTGTTATACGAGAAAACGCATAATTACCTATTTTGGTCAGACCGTCCCTGATTACGATTGATTTTATTTCATCCTGCCAATACGCCCAAGGAGTATGATACCCATCAACATAATCTATCATCTCCCCATTACCGCTGATGATAAGATTATAATAAATATCAAGATTCCATACGACACCTTTTCCGCAAGAACCGCTTTTTGGGGGTTCATCGTATGCAATGGCACTCATCGGGAGGATAGTTATACACATAGCAAAAATGATGAATAATGAAACTATTCTAATAACCCTTTTACTCATTTATCAGTCACCTCATAATCAATGCCACCGTATCGGCGTTACAGAATCGCTTTCCATTCCTCAACAAGCTCCGGCAAGGAATAACCGGTATTCGCGCCGCTGGTGGAAGGGAGCGGTGTTACGGTAACTCCCGGTATGCTACCAACGTACTTATCATAAAGTTCACGCGCCTTATCACCGTTAAGGAAGACTCTTTTTATCCCAAGCAGCTCTATCAGGCATTTGAGGCAGTCGTTTGGTATCTCCTTTTTGATCGTGCTGTCTGCGGCGCCCTTAATCTCGCATGAATTGCAGACGTCCCACAGGGCTATGTGGTGACGGCGCAGAAAGTCCTTCTTTTCCTCTATCGTTACCGGTACCGGCTCGCCGAATATTTCCGCGAGAACCTTCCAGAAACGGTTGCGCGAATCGCTGTAATAGAAGTCGTCCTCGCGCGATTTCTTGCCCGGCATCGTGCCGAGGATCAGGATCTCGCTTCCCCTGTCGACGTAAGGGCATAGCGTGTTAATTATGATCTTCTCGTTTTTTCTCTTATTATCGCTCATTTCTTTTCCCTCCGATATAATTAAAATGCTACAGGTTGATTATATGACAAACAGTCATATTTGTCAAGGCAAAATATGACATAATGTCATCGGGTGATGATATGGGAGCGAGGTTGAAACAATTAAGAAAAGCGCGCGGGCTTACGCAGCTCGCGGTGCAGATGAAGACTGGTATCGAGCAGGCGCTGCTCTCCAAATTCGAGAACGGCGAGCGCGTTCCGCCGACCGAAACGCTCGTCAAGCTCGCGGACTTTTACGAGGTCAGCGTCGACTATCTCCTCTGCCGCACCGACAAGCCGGAAGTGAATATATGACAAGCACCTGACGCGGTCGGGTGTTTTTTGTTGCTGCGGGGGTGTCATTTCGAGGAGGCAGCGCCGACGAGGAATCCCCTATGTGAAGCAGAAACGTCGGCTTGGCTCCCTCAGACGAGGGAGCTGTCGAGACCTGCGGAGCAGGGTGAGACTGAGGGAGGGAAAAGTTCTCCCATTATCCGGCGTCTGCGTTTATGGAAGGGTTTTTCTCTCCCTCCGTCTTGCCGTCGCTTCGCGCCGTCAAGCCACCTCCCTCCCAGAGGGAGGCAAGGCACCGCCTGACTACTTCGCTCAGGATGACAACCCCTCAGTCGCCTTCGGCGACAGCTCCCCTTGCACAGGGGAGCCAACGCCGCTTCGCGGCTACACCTCATCCGGCTTTTGCCTGCGGCAAAACCCACCTTCCCCTCAAGGGGAAGGCTGAGCCGCGCCCCTTCTCCCCTGTCAAAACGCACATTTGCAACTTTTTCAAAAAAACACTTGCATTTCAAAATAAATGATGATATAATAGTCCCCGACTTTGAATGATTCCTACTATGAGGAGGGAAAACTTTGGCTAACATTAAGTCCGCAAAGAAGCGCGTTCTCGTCGCCGAGAAGAAGAATATGCAGAACAAGATGATCAAGTCTCAGCTGAAGACCGACATCAAGAAGTTCAACGCCGCCGCCGAGTCCGGCGACAAGGCCGCCACCGACGCCGCCATGCGCAAGACCGTCAAGGCGATCGACCAGGCCGCCGCGAAGGGTATTCTCCACAAGAACACCGCCGCGAACAAAAAGTCCGCCATCATGAAGCGCGCGAACGAGAATAAGTAAAAACGGTTTTTTTCCGTATAGCAAAAGCACGTCTTGCGGCGTGCTTTTTGTTGTGTCCGTATATTCCGCGGGTGTGCAAAAAGGACGCTCATATGAGCGTCCTTTTTTATTGCGTTTTGTTTCGCGTCAGATCTCAAGCAGCATATCGCCCTGCTTTATCCAGCCGAGCTTGCGCATGATCTCCGAGAAGAGTAGCGAAAGCGCCGCCGGCGCGACGACGAGTATCGCCGCGATTATCAGCAGCGACGACCAGACGGGCCAGCCCGCGTTCGCCATCTCGGTATAGGTCATTATCGGGCCGACGAGACCGGCGGTGCCCATTCCGGAGCCGATGGCGTTGCAGGGCAGCTTTATGAGCAGAGTCGCGACCGGGCCGAGAATCGCGCTCGCAAGCGTGGGCGGTATCCATATCAGCGGATGCCTGATTATGTTCGGCATCTGCAGCATCGAGGTGCCTATCCCCTGCGCGAAGAAGCCGCCGAGCTTGTTCTCGCGGTAGCTCGAAACGGCGAAGCCGATCATCTGGCAGCAGCAGCCGACGACCGCCGCGCCCGCGGCTATGCCGCTGAGGCCGAGCGAAATGCCTATCGCCGCCGAGGATATCGGGAGCGTCAGGCAGAGCCCCATGACCACGGAGACGACTATGCCCATGACCAGCGGATGCTGTTCCGTCGCCCAGTTGATGAAGCCGCCGAGCGCGGTCATAAGCGCGGAGATGGGCGGACCGAGAAGCAGACCGACCGCCGCTCCGACGGCGAGCATCGAAAGCGGAGTGACGAGGATATCTACCTTCGTCTTGCCGGAAACGAGCATTCCGACACCGATCGCCGCCATAACGGCGATGAAGGCGCCGAGCGGTTCGCCCGGGCCGGAGAGGACGACCTTGCCGCCGTCGAGCAGCGTACCCTTCAGTATCGCGCTCGCGAAGGCGCCGATCATTCCGACCGCGCCGGCGGTTATGACGTCAAGCGGCGGGCGCTTGAACTTGCACGCCACTCCTACGCCGATGCCGGCGCCGGTGACCGCCTTCGCAACGGAGGCGACCGAGTTCATCCAGCCCCCGAACGCGCCGCCGATATAGCTCGCGATCTGCCCCACTATCGTGCCGACGATGAGCGTGGCGAAGAGGCCGAGCGCCATTCCGGAAAGCCCGTCTATGAATATCAATGAAAGAACTTTTTTGACCTTTTGCATTGGTTCGCTTCTTTCTTACGCGTCCGGAGTTACTCCTGCTCCGCCTTGTTCTTTTTCTTCATTATCGCGATAAAGGCGATCGCGCCCGCGATAACGACCGCCGCGCCGCCGGCTATGCAGCCGATGAGCAGCCAATTGAGCTTGCTTCCGGACTTGCCGCTTCCTTCGCTTCCCTGCGGCTCGTCGGAGGGCGCGGGTTCGCCGGAGGACGCGGAAGGATCTATCGGGTTATCTTCGACGACAATTCTCCAGTTATCCGGATCGTTCTTCACGCCGTTCTCGACGTCGGCGGCAGTGATCGCGATCTTCTTATCCTCGTTGACGTAGTAGTCGCCGGCGGTGACGTTTCCGCCGCTGAGCGGGTTATTATAATCCACGGCCTCGCCGTCGGTCAGCGTTGCGGGAGTGAGCTCGATCTCACCGTCGGCGCTGTTCCATACGACGGCTCCTATGCCGCCCGCGCCGCCGGAGCTGCCGGAGTTGCCGGAACCGCCCTGGCTGCCGGAGTTGCCGGAGCTTCCGGAGCCTTTGATGATCAGCTTGCCGTCGATGCTCTGCGAAGCGATCGTGATATCGTTCTGGCCGTTGTACTCGGTCAGCTTGCACTTCGTTACCTTCAGCGGCACTTCGACGGTGCCGCCGGGAACGTTATCCGCGATTTTGAAGGTCACGGTCGCGAGAACGCCGTTCTCGGTGACGTTATTCACGTCGCCGCCGATCACCTTGACTTCCTTTTTCCCGTCGACGGTGAGGTTCGGCATATAGAGCATGGTCTTTATGCCCATCTTGGCTTCGACGGCGGTCACGTATTCGCTGTCGTAAGTGAAGTTTACGTCGTAGCTCGAGAATCCGGAGCAATCGGAGATCGAGACTTCAACCTTCACGGTATCGCCGGCGGACGCGTTCACCGTGCCAACGGTTACGGTCGCAGTGCCCTCCGCCTGCGCGCTGATGCCGAACGCACCGAAAATCAGCGATGCGGCAAGGACGAGCGTGATGAGCTTTGAGATTTTCTTCATGGCAGTTTCTCCTTTTTTGAAATAGGATACTTTATTTGTAAAATCCGAAAACGGGGCGCATTCACGAGCGGCGCGCCGAATCCCTGTAGCGCTTGGGCGGCATACCCACACGCGGCGAGAAATGATGATAAAACGTCGACAGATTATCAAACCCGCATTCGAAGGATATTTCCATAACGTCCATACTGCTGTTTTTCAGCAGGTTGCAGGCGTAGTTGATGCGCATATCGATGATGTAATCGGAAATGTTCTTCCCCGTCGCGCTCTTGAACAGGCGGGAGATGTATTCCCTGCTTTTGCCCGCAAGAGCGATTATCTCGTTGAACGGCTTGGTAAAAATATAGTGCCGCGACAGCAGCATATAGTACTCTACGAACCAGTCCGGCGGGGTTTCCAGCCATTCGGGAAGCTCGGTGCGGATAACGAAGCACTCGTATATCACCTGCGCCGCGATCATTCGCAGCAGTCCTTTATCCGAGTGGTCCGCTGTCGCCGGAAGCATCATATCGCGCTCCGTCTTATTGCGCTGGATCCCGCGCAGACGAACCGTAGGCGGATCGACCGCGTCCGCCGGGAAGACGCCTCCCTCAAAGAAGGCCGATATGTCGCCGAGCACGCCTTCGCCGAAAATGATGGCGCAGACTTTCGTATCCGCGCCGGAACGGCTGAAAAAGCTCAATTCGTCCCTTTTGCGCAGAAAGAGCACGTCCCCCTGCCCGAACTGACACTTTTTTCCGTTCAGCGTGCAGAAGACTATACCGTCGGAAATGAAAAGCAACCGGCAGCAGCGCCTTCTGCCGACCGATTCGACGTAGTCTCCGATACCGGAAACGGGAACGTATCTTATTTCATTGTCGAAGGAACCGGTGTGCGGCATTTCGCGCCTCCGTCTGTCGCGTGGTGTTGTATATACTTCAAATTTATCACGAAACCGTAAAATAGTCAAGTGTTTTCACATTTATTTCATATTCTGCAACGGAGCGCACACCGCAAATTATTCGCTGTTGCCAAAAAATCCCCTTCCGCTTTCGCGGAGGGGGATTTTTCCGAAACTGTGATTATCTCTTACTTGGAAAAGAGGTAGACGAGGTTCAGCACCACGACGAGCACGATGATGAGGCCGGCCATATAGGGAGTGGCCTTCTCGAGCTTCTCATCGATGGTACGCGCGCGCTTCTTATCCTTGCCGCCGAAGAGCTTCTCCGCGCCGCCGGCGATGGTGCCGCTGATGGACGCGCTGCGGGCGCTCTGGAGCAGGACGACCGCCACGACCGCGATGCAGGTGACGAGAACTATCGCCGCTATGATAATTACGAACCAACTCATATTATATCTCCGTTCCGCCGTTCGAGACGGCATAGTTTGTTATTTTCGTACCGCTTTTCGCGATAAGCCTTGTTATCTTATCACAGTAAAGCGTGTTTGTCAAGAGCTTTTTTACTTTTTTCTCAGCGGCCGACCACGATCGCGTATATCGCGGATTCGCCGCGGAAGGTCGTCGTCAGCGAAAGCTCGCCCGAGACGGCGTCGCCGAGGTATCCTATGAACGCGTTGGTAGAGTACGGCTCGAATTCCAACGTCTTCGACTTGTTCTTGCCGAAGGCCTTGATGAGCATCGCGGCGTTATCGTTGCCGGATCTGTCGCCGTATATGACGATGATGCTCTTGCAGTCCGTCAGGTCGAACTTCAGCGAGCCTCTGCCGCTGGCGGTCTTCCAGCAGGACGCCCAGGCGGGATCCGTGCTGTCCGCAGCAGCGTAAACGCTCATCGACTTCGGTACCGTGTTATCCGGAGTGAGCAGCTCGAGCTCCGTAAATCTGAGCGCGGTAGCCGCTTCGGGCAGCGCACAGGGCTCTTTTCCCGCGGAGGCGTAAAGGCCGTAAATCGCGGCTTCGGTGATCATTCTGTTGCTCAGCGCGGTCAATCTGCCGTTGTCAAGGCGGATCTCGCGGCTCGGATATCCGGCGGCGAGCGCGGAGCTGATAATCATATCCGCATCGGCGCAGGGCAGTCCGTATGCCGCGGCGACCTCGGCGCGCGCGGCGTTCAGTTCGCTGTCGCCCGTAGCAAGGACGCAGATTATCGCGGGAGCGTTCTCCGCCGTCAGCAGCTTGCGGACGAGCGATTCATACGCCTCCTTGTCCTCTTCAATGGTCAGCCCGTCGGAACCGACGTTGAGTATCACGGCGTCGACGCCGAGGGAAAGTATGCTGTCAGCAGCGGCGCACGCCGTAAGCAGCGTGTAGCGCGCGGAGGATCGGACGTCGGCGTATCCGGCGCCGAAGACGACCTCCCAGACGTGGCGCGTCATATCAATGTCGCCGCCGATGACGGCGATCCTGCTGACGCCGGAGGCGGCTTTATCGGCCGCCGCGAGCACGGGCGCCGCCGGCGCCGCGGGCGTGACCGCCTGCTTCAGATCATCGCCGACAAAGCGGAATTCGGGTTCGTGCGGCGGAACGACGGGAGTTGCGCCTTCCGCAAAATCAAGCTTCATATTCTCGCCGCCTACGGAAAGCTCGAGTGCTTCCGAAGCTCCGGCGATCGCGGAGAATACGTATTCATATACGCCGTTGGAGACGCTTTCGCTCTCCGGCTCGGCGGTGTTGAGTCTGACTCCTCTGCGCGAACTTCTGTAAGGGTTCCCCGCCAGCTTGCCGTCGATCTGCTCCTTCGGAACGGAAGCGCGGACGCGGACGTATACCTTCTCTCCCTTTGCGGGAACGAGATTCGCGGCGTAGTCGCTGCCGTCGAGCGACAGCTTGACGGAAATAAGCTTCGCGCCGAGGTCGAGATTTTCAAAGTACGCGGCGTTGCCGATTTCGGAAACCGCTTCGTTCAGCGCACCGGCGGCCGCCGCCATTTCAGCGGCTCCGGCGGCGTCGTCTATCAGCTCCTGCGCCTTGGCGGCGAGGATACCGATCGCGCTACGTTCGGTATCGGTCAAGCCGCTGCCCGCGAGGGCCGCGTTCGCGGAATCGATAGACGCCGAAAGCGCAGCGGTCGGCGAAGCCATACCCGCGACGATCGCTTCGATCTCTTTGCAGAAGCGCTTGGGGTTCCTGCCGGTGGAGTGCCAGTCGGCGGCCGTCTGCTTCGCGGAGGCGATCGTTTCGGCGTATTCGCCCGCGGCGTCGAGCATCTCGAGCTCTTCGGCGGCGGCGAGCAGCTTATATTCCCAGTCGCCGTAGAAGCGCTCTTCGATAGCGTCGGCGAGGTTATGGTATTCCGCGTAGCTGTACGCCTCCGAGGGATGTCCGCCGCTGCCGGTGTATTCGGGCTTTTCGTAATAACTCGGCATACGGATGAAGGTCGCGCCGATCTCATCGATCTCACAGAAGCGGCGGGCGACCTCCGCGACGTTGTCGCAGAAAGTGTATCTCGTACCGGTATCCTGATCGGTGAAGGTGCGGTCGTCCATCATGTTGTGGAGCAGGAAGAAGCTCGCTTCGGGATAGACCCCGCGCAGCTTGCCGAGGAACTCCATGTACGCGCCGATGTAAAGCTCGCGTGACATATCGTCCTTCCAGAACCACATATCGTTCGTGCCGAGGGCGACGGTAACGACGTCCGCCTGGCGGTCGGCAAAGCCGGTCCAGATATGGCTGGTCCTCATCGAGATGAAGTTCCAGACTCTCGGGATAATTCCGTTTCGGTCGGCATTGTAGCCCTGGTACATTCCCCAGCCGCTGATCGCGCAGACGTTCGCATCGGCGCCGAAGTGTTCGGCGGTAACGTAGGCGTAGGTCGCGGTCGCGTCGTTCGTCCTGAAGGTGTAATCCGATTCGTTGCCGAGGGTTCCGTGTCCGGCGGTGATGGAGTCGCCGTAGATATCCATTATCAGCTGGTCGGGATCGTAGACCGGATCGAGAAGCGCCGCGCCGGTACCGGTTATCGTCGCGGTCACGAACTGTATCTGGTCGTAGAACGACTGAGTCGTGAGCAGCACGCGGACGTAATGCTCGCCTTCGCCGAGATTATCGGCGACGGTATAAGTTCCGGAGCCGTTGGTGATATTGAAGCGCAGGGTGCGTTCGCCGTCGACCCAGACCTGGAAATAAGGCAGCTCGTTGCTGTTGCGTATGCTGCACGATATAACGAGAGCAAGCTTCGTGCCCGTGAAGCGCACGCCGATACCGGCGCCTTCCCAGTACGCGAAGACGGTGTTGGCGTCAGGCTCCTGTCTGCCGTAAACGCGGACGTTGCTGCGGTTTATCGTGTAGCTTCTCGCCGCGGCGTATTCCGGGCCGGCGCCGTCTCCCGCTTCGGTCGGAACGACGCTGACTTCGCCTTCGGCTGCGGGAGCCGCCTGCTGCCGCGCCGTCAGCGCCGAAGCGCCGATTATGCTGCCGAGCAGAATCGCGGCCATTATCACAAGCGTTATAATCCTCTTCATATCTATCCTTCCTTTCGTTACGGTTCGGAAAGTCGGTTCAATATCAGACCTGACGCTCTATCGCGGCGATGTAGCACGCCGCCACGTCCCTGCCCCACGCGCCGCTCGGATGCCCGTAGCTGCCGGCGTAGTCGCGGTGTCCGGTCTTGGGGATGTCGACGCGGACCGCGCCGACGGAGTCGGTCTCCGAGAACAGCTTCGCCGCGTCGTCAAGCGCGGGCACGGCGGCTTCGGTGGTGCTGCAGTATATCTTCGCGCGCGGAGAGACGGCGCGGAGCTTTTTGAAGAAACGGACGTAAGCGTCGCGGAGCGTTTCGCGCTCGACGGGGTTGGCGGTGTCGTTCGTGCCGAGCATCACGATTATATAGTCCGCGTCGCGGGAGGCGACGTCGTACTTCTCCTCCGTCGCCATGGTGGTGCAGTCGAAAACGCGAGGGATATTGGAGGGCTCGTCGCCGCAGTAGCCGCGGAAGATGCCCCAGCCGCTTATCGCGGTGTACTGCCCGTCGCCGCCGAAGTGCTCGACGATGCGGTAGGCGTGCGCGAGGGTGGAATCCTGCCAGTCGCTGTCGGGACCCGGCCAGCCGGGGATCGTGCCGACGCCGCAGGTCAGCGAGTCGCCGTAGCAGTCGAACTTGAGCTGTCCGGCGGGCGCTTCCGGCGGCGGGAGGATCTCGCCGTCCGTCTCGGCGGCGAGGAAGGCGAAGGGATGCCACTGGGTTTCGCTGACAAGCAGGATCTTCGCGGTGTGCTCGCGGTCTTCAAGGCCGTAGGCGGCGACGTAATCGTCCTCGCCGAGCTTGGTCTTGATGCGGGCGCGGCGCTTGCCGTCGATCCAGACCTGCAGGAACGCCTGCTTGATCTTCTCGGTCGAGGTCGAGCGGACGGAAAGCACGAGCTGCGTTCCGCGGAAGCGCAGTTCTATTCCGCTGTTTACCCACGACACGTCGATCCCGTCCGGGAGGACTCTGTAACGCCCGAGGATACGGGCGGTCTCAGCGCTTATCGTTTTTTTCATTCGGTATCACCCTCGTTTTATATTTTGGGAAAGAGCATATGCTCCATGAACTTTTCGCTGAACGACGGGTTTCCGTCGAGCTGTATCGTGGCCGCTTTCGCGACGGCGGTCTCGAGCTCCGCGAGCGCCTCCGGGAAAAGCAGCGTGCGCACCGCGCCCGCTCCGGCGCAGTTGCCGAGCGCGCGGACCTTCTCCGCCGGAACCTCCGGCAGCAGTCCGAGCGCGAGCGCGTTGCCTTTGTCGAGCCCGGCGCCGAAGCCGCCGGTAAGCAGAACTTCATCAAGATCCGCGGCGGTCAGCCCCGCTTTTTCAAGCAGCGTTTCCGCTCCGGCGCGGACGGCGGATTTCGCGAGCTGCAGCTCCCGCACGTCCTGCGGCTGAAGCGTCACGCCCTCGGCTATTTCATACGGCTCCGCGAGGAAGCCGCTTTCGTCGATCCTCCCGAGCCGCCTCAGGCAGGCGACGGCGTCGATGAGTCCGCTTCCGGCGAGCCCCGCCGGGAAGACGCCGCCTATGGTCTTCGGAACAAGCCTGCCGTTATCGAGCGCCACGCGGTTGATCGCGCCCGGCACGCCTCCGACGCCGCAGCTTATGCGCGCGCCCTCGAAGGCGGGTCCGGCGGCGGTCGAACAGCAGGTCAGCTTCCCGCCGGAAGCGAGCGCCATTTCGCCGTTCGTGCCGAAATCTATGAAGAGTACGTTTTTATCCGTTTCGTGAAGCCCCGCGGAGACGATTCCGGCGGTCACGTCGCCGCCGACGAACGCCGAGACGCAGGGCAGCAGGAATGCGTTCGCCTCCGGCAGCTCGAAGCCGAGGTCGGACGCCTTGCGGAAGCTGCCGAAAAGTTCGTCCGCCTCAAACGGAGCGGCGGAGAGCGGCTTCGGACTTCTGCCGGTCAGCAGGTATAGCATCGCGGTGTTGCCCGCTACCGTAAGCGAGCGAAGGCGGTTTACCGGTATGCCTCGCTTTTTGCCGAAGCCGGCGAGCATTTCGCTTATCTGGCCGACGGCGAGGTCGCGGGCACGCTTGCTCCCGTCGGGATCGTTAAGGCAGTATTCGATGCGCGAGATGACGTCCGCGCCGAGCGACTGCTGGCGGTTGACGCCGCTGACGACGCCGACTCTGCGGCGCGTTTCGAGCGAGTAGACGTATATTGCGAT
>JAEEGL012914071.1_pt1 | contig 14807 bp, 11 predicted proteins | sample 9134231 | NCBI WGS metagenome assembly JAEEGL01 (sample SAMN16246548, study PRJNA631951) | gut metagenome | biome: gut microbiome; feature: rumen; material: fiber-attached | host: Bos | place: Iran: Karaj | collected 2018-10 | reverse complement strand
GTGCTTCCTGCACAAAAATCTGAGGATTTTGGTCGGAGTGGCGGGATTCGAACCCACGGCCTCTTGGACCCGAACCAAGCGCGATACCAAACTTCGCCACACCCCGAAATTGCCTTATTATTATACTTGCGATCATGTAGAAAGTCAAGTCTTTTTTGTTGTCTATGCGGATGAACATTGTAGATTGTCTATGCGAATAAACATTGTTGTCAAGGCGGATGAACTTTTTTAGAGACGGTGGCAGTTCTTGTGATCGTTCGATTGACCTGTGTTTTGTAGCAGCGAAACGTACTGGCTGCAACGTATCAACAGATAATTGCTCTATTGCAGAGAAACACGCTTCGCGTCGGGCCTCCCGTCGGAAGCCAGAAGAAGGACGTCAGTAAGACGCCCTTCTTCTGGAAGTTTATCAAGACAGATACATGTACGTTTTGGAGGACCGCTTAGGCGGGAAAGGCGATGATTACGGCCTCAAAGGGACGGAGCTCGAACTGGAGGCTGTACGGAAGCTTATCACATTCCTCCGCTCTCGCCGGTCTTTGCTTCTCTCTGCCCGGAGCGTCCTCTGTTTCCGCGGCCTCGCAGGTGCTGAACAGGCGCTGATAGCTTCCCTCGCAGGGAACGCCCACGGTATAGTAGGGATAGCACTTGTCTGAGAAGTTGCAGACCACCAGGACCGCGCCGTCATAGTTCCATGGGTTGCGGCGGATGAAGGAGAGGATATTCCGCTCCTTGTCGTTGCGGTTGACCCACTCGAAGGTCTTCTCATCCCGGTGATCGCTGTGCAGGCAAGGATAGCGCTTGTAGAGCTCCAGCAGCTTCCGCACCGAAAGCAGAACGTCCCGGTGTTCCGGCGTGTCCGCCAGTTTCCAGTCCAGAGACTTGGCCTCGGACCACTCGGCCTCCTGGCCAAACTCCTGGCCCATGAACAGCAGCTTCTTGCCGGGATGGGTGAACTGCCAGGTCAGCAGGGTCTTCAGCCCCTCCAGCTGCTCCTCCGGAGTGCCGGGGGCCTTCTGCAGCAGGGACTTTTTCAGATGTACCACCTCGTCGTGGCTCAGCGGCAGGACAAAATTCTCCTCAAAGACATAATCAGCGGTATGGGTCAGGACCTTATGCATCCCTTCGCGGTATTTCGGCTCGACGCCGATGTAGCGCAGGGTGTCATTCATCCAGCCCATATCCCACTTAAAGTTGAAGCCGATGCCGCCCTCGCTGACCGGGTCGGTGATGCCGGCGATGGTGGAGGAATCCTCCGCGATCATGTAAGCCGGCGTTTTCTCGTTGACCGCCTGGTTCAGCTGTTTCAGGAAGCCCTCGCTCTCCAGGTTGATGTTGCCGCCGTGGACGTTGGGGCGCCAATGATAGCGGGAGAAGCTGGCGTAGAGCATGGCAGCAACGGCATCCACGCGCAGCGCGTCGATATGGAACTCGCGGATCCAATAGAAAGCGCTGGAAATCAGGAAGGAGCGCACCTCGGGCTTGCCGTGGTCGAAGGCAAAGGTGCCCCACTCCGGATATTCAGCCCGCAGAGGATCGGCGGATTCATACAGCGGGGATCCGTCGAACTCGCCGAGGCCGTAGCTGTCCTTCGGGAAGTGGGCCGGAACAAAGTCCAGGATCACCTGGATCCCTGCCTGGTGCAGCTTGTCCACCAGGTAGCGCAGGTCGTCCGGCTTGCCGTGACGGCTGTTCGGGGAGAAGAAGCCCGTGACCTGATAGCCCCAGGAGCCGTCAAAGGGGTGCTCGCAGATACCCATGAGCTCCACGTGCGTAAAGCCCATCCACTGGACATACTCCGCCAGCTGATCGGCCAGCTCCCGGTAATTGACGAAGCCCATGTAATCTTCTTCGCCCTTGAAATCCTTTTTCCAGGATCCAAGATGGACCTCATAGATCGCCATAGGGTGGTCGCGAACTGTTTTGTTTTCTTTTTTCGCCTGGAATTCCGCATCGTGCCAGGCGTAGCCCTCCAGAGGCGTCACGATGGATGCGTTGGCTGGGCGAAGCTCCGAGAGGAACGCGTAAGGATCTGATTTCAGGCGGCGTACATCGTCCCTGCCGGTGACGACATAACGATAGACATCGCCTTCTTCCACGCCAGGAATAAAGGCCTCCCAAACGCCGGGGTCCGCTTCCGAAGGCTGCAGGGGCTGCTCCGCATCCCAGCCAGTCCTCGAGTTCAGGACCGCGACGCTTTTTGCATTCGGAGCCCAAACTGCGAAATTCGTACCCCGAACTCCGTCCCGCTCCATGATGTGCGCGCCGAGTTTCCGGTAGCTTTCATAGTTTGTCCCCTCATGAAAAAGGCGGCTGTCAAACTCTGTGAATAATCCCATGCTATGAACTCCTTTCTTCTGATAAACTGAAAATGAAACGGATCTCACTCCGTCATTTCGTTCCTATTTTATATCCAATCCAATCAGAATTCAATGGGTTTTGATAATTTTTCTCATGCTGCACATATCTTACCAAAGTCGGCAAAGAGAACCGCTTTCTGCCCTTCTCTTTGCCGACTTTTTTGCCGCTTCCGCAGTCTTCTTTTCCTATTCTTCCTTTTGTTCCGGTTCGGGTTCTTCGATCTCAGCCACCGCTAAGGGTTTGTCCTTGGGAATCAGGATGTTGAGCAGAATGGCCAGGATCGCGGCGGGAACGATACCGGAGCCGCCGAAGATATATTTGAGCCACTGCGGCATGAAGCCCTGGGCTGCGGTGGCGGAACCGAGGCCAAAGCCCAGTCCCAGAGAGATCGCTACGATGGTAGCGTTGCGGCCGGTCAAGGGCTCCTTGGTGATCAGGTTGATTCCGGAGATCACAATGTTGGCGAACATCACGATGGCAGCTCCGCCGAGAACGGGCTGGGGCATGATGTTGATGACAGCGCCGATTTTGGGAAAGAGTCCAGCCAGCACCAGGATGCCCGCGCCCATTGCGATGGCAAAGCGGTTGACCACCTTGGTCATTCCAACGAGACCCACGTTCTGGCTGAAGGAGGTGTTTGGCAGCACGCCAAAGACAGCAGCCACAGAGGAGCCGAAGCCGTCGCAGATCACGGAGCCGGAGAGCTCGCGGTCGGTGGCTTCGCGGTTCAGGCCGCCCTCCACCACGCCGGTGGTGTCGCCAATGGTCTCCACCGCGGTGACGATGAACATAATGCACATGGGGATGATTGCGTCAACCCGGAAGACCGGCTTCACAGGAAGAAGGCTCGGCAGGGCGAACCACTTTGCCCCGCCAACCTTGGACCACTGGGTCACGAAGGCGTAGGTGGCGGTCTTGACTTCCTCCACACCGTCCGCGTTTTTGACCACATACTCAAAGGTGTTGGGCAGGACAAGGCCCATGATCATGGAAACAATATAACCCACGATGATGCCCAACAGTACGGAAGCAATGGAGGGAAAACCCTTCAGCCCATGCTTGAAAACCAGGATCGCGATCATGGTGACCAGACCAAGGAAAAGATTCCACATGTGTCCAAAGTCGGGAACTGTGGAACCGCCGCCTCCGAAGAAGTTGATGCCAACGGGAATCAGGCTCAGGCCGATGGCAATGACGACGGTGCCGGTCACGACCGCGGGGAAGAATTTGCGCAGAGGCTTGATCAGGAAACCAAGGCCCATCTCAAAGACACCGCCGATGATGCAGGCACCCATAATGGCGCCGTAGGCAAAAATGCCGGCGTTGACGTCCGTTGTAATGACGCCTGCGGCAATGCCTGCCAGCATACTTCCGGCAATGGCGTTATTGACGCCGATAAAGCCGGACGAGGTCCCCATAACGATGGGCAGCCTGCCGCCGATGGGACCGATGGGATAGAGCTGGACAAAGGTGATGAGGCCGGCGATCAGCATGGCGTTCTGCAGCAGAGAAACCCGCAAATCCGCAAAGCCGTTGCCGTCTGTCAGGCCGCAGGTCCCCATAATGATCAGCAGCGGGGACAGATTGCCGACGAACATCGCCAGCACATGCTGCAGGCCCAGAGGGATCGCCTGTCCCAGCGGGATGCGTCCGTCGAGGGAATAGGGGCTGGAATACTCTGGCTTATTTGACATGGTTGATTTCTTCCTTTCCTGTTTTGTCTGCCGTTATGGCTTTTTCATATGGTTTTCTGAAAAGCTCTCCCCTGCTGATTTCTATTATACAGGAAATGAAGAAATATGCAACCCCTATCTTTGCGGGTTGCCGGTATGCGGGACGGTTTTTTCAGACTCCCATGCAGAAATCATCCGGCGATTTGCCGGAACAGCAAACACAACGCAGAAGTCCGGAGGAGCATAATCGCTCCGGGCTTCTGCGTTGTGCTGTTCGTGTTGTTCGTCGCCGGAAGCTGCGTACAGCTTGCGCGATGGCTTATTTGGCCGCTTCGGCTGTCGCCGTAGCCTGGAACTCATTGATCTCGTTCATGAGCTCTTCGATGCTGGCTTCATCCTTGGGCATATTGATGATCAGACCCACTACGCCCAAATAAGGATTGCTGGCGGACTTGGCGATCAGGGAACCGGGCTTGGTCTTCTCCGCTTCATTCCGGATGGTGGTGAAGATCCCGATGGAAGAGACCGTCATGACGATGGCCATCACAGCCGCGATCACGCCGAAGATCATGGCGCCCACGCCCTTACCGCCCTTTTTCTTCGCAGAAAGGCCCAGCGCAAAGGCCAGAACGCCCAGCAGCAACGCAACGCAGCCGCCGATCGCGCCGGTGAGGAAGGTCAGAAACAGGGCAATCAGGACGCCGAAAATACCCAATACGATGCCGAGTACAGGATGGCCGACTTTCATTTTGTTTTCCATTTTTTATTTTCCTCCATTTTATTGTTCGGTTTCCAGAAGAAACGCGAAAGACTTATTTTACATCCTTCCGATCGAAGACGTGGATCGAAAGCCACAAAAATGCGCAGATTACGACGCCGGATACCAGCAGCGTCTTGACCGTGGCAGGATCGGCTTCCTTCAGGATCTCATCGGGCATATAATCGCCGATGTAGAAGCTTTTCTTGGTGAAAAGCTTGTTGAGGCCGGTGTCGATGCCGTAGTAAACCAGAGACAACAGATCCATACCGAAGAGCACGGTAAAGGTCGTGCCCAGAGACTTGCTTTGAATGACGGCGGTGAAAAGCAGCAGGATCGCGCAGAGGCTCTCTATCAGCAGCAAATGCAGCACAAAGATCCGCAGACCGTCGGCGACGCCGAAATCAATCACGATCCGTTGGAAAAACAGAGTGCCGATCACGTCGCCCGCCACACATACCAGCATGAACAGCAGCGTATGGGGGATGGAGCTCAGAAATTTGGACAGGACCGTGTAGCCCTTCTTCGGCATCTGCCCGGCAATGTTCTTCACATAGCCGTTCTCCACGTCGGCGTAGAAAAAGCCGCAGATGGAAAGCAGGCACAGCATCGTCCCGAGGCTGCCCGGCTGCTTGCTGAGGATCTCAGAAAAAGCCTTCTGCTTGGGAAAGAGGTCCACTTCCGCGCCAAGAAGCTCGCTCAGCGACATCAATAGGCGATAGGCAGGTGTGGAAAGCAGCGCGACAACAAACGCCAGGAGCAGACAAATCTTGAATCCCTTTGCCTTTCGCATGCGGTAGAGGTCCATCCTGATCAGGTTACCCATTGTCCTTCCCTCCCGTCACGCTGAGATAGTAGTCCTCCAAAGAGAACGTATGCTCGCAGAGCTCCCGCAGGCCGACGCCGGCTTCGACGATGGCCCGGGCCATGGCCGGAGTCTCGTCCATCCGCTCGGTGACCCGCAGACCGTCTCGCTCCGAGGAAACAGCCTTGACGCCGATCCCGGCCAGCGCCTTCACCGCGGCCTCATCGTCATCGGTACGGATCAGAACATACTGCTCGCTGCGCTTGTGCAGCTCCTCCACGCTGAATTCATCCATCAGGGTGCCCTCATGGATAATCCCGTAGGCGTCTGCAAGCTTGGAAAGCTCGTCCAGGATGTGGCTGGAGATCATAATGGTAATGCTCTTTTCATCCCGCAGGCGGGCCAGGATCCGGCGGACCTCCACGATGCCCTGGGGGTCGAGCCCGTTGATGGGCTCGTCCAGGATGAGGATCCTTGGATCGCCCACCAGCGCCAGGCCGATGCCCAGCCGCTGACGCATTCCCAGGGAATAGGCGCCGGAGGGTTTTTTCCTGTCCGTGTCTTCCAAACCGATCAGCTTCAGCAGCTCTTCCACATAGCCTTCGGGTTTCAGGCCCATGCCAAGGCACTTGATCTTCAGGTTTTCATAGGCGGAGAGTCTGGGATAAAGGCCGGGATGCTCGATCAGAACGCCGACGTTTCGCAGCTCCTTTCTCATCTCCGGGCCGGTCTTGCCAAAGAGCGAGTAGCTGCCTCTTGTGGGGGTGGACAAGCCGCTGATCATTCGCATAATGGTAGTCTTCCCCGCGCCGTTGCGGCCGATCAAACCATAAATCTGGCCTTCTCGGATATGCAAATTGACATCCTTCGCGGCTTCCTTTTGTCCGTAAACTTTCGTCAGCTCATGGGTTGCCAGAATATAGTCCATTCTGCACCTCCGTTTTCAAAACTTCCAAAAATATAGCATAGTTGATGGAAAAATGCAAGTGTTCAACCGATATATTCCAGAAATTTTGATAGGGCTGTGTTCCGGGGAATATAATACCGATAGATCAAATACGGCTCGGCGCCGGTTTCATAACAGGGTCCGCCCATGCAAAGACCGAACTGATAATATTTCGCCGTATAGCTGCGGGAGAAATAGCTGTTTTTCCCTGTGGGATAGCACATTACGAAGGGCTGTTTGCCCGTGATCCGAGCCAGCGCCAGCATAGACTGATAATGCTCGTACTCCAGCTGATTGGCCCCCATACCGTTCAGATAGCCGTGGCTCATGGTATGGCTCTGGATGGAGACCAGGCCGGAGTCTGACATCTCCCGCACCTGCTCTTTGGTCAGGTTGTGGACTCTTTCCATGTCGTTTACGATCACGAACACTGTCGCCTTCACGTTGTATTTTTTCAGCAGGGGGAACAGCTCTGTATAATTGTCGTTATATCCGTCGTCAAAGGTCAGCATCACCGGCTTTTCGATCTCAGCGATATGGTCCAGATCCTCGAAGGTGATGGCCGTATAGCCGCCCTCCACCAGGGCCTTCAGCTGCTCCTCCAGCGTAGAGGGGGAAATGAACAGCTCCGGGATGCCCCACATATAATCGCTCACAGCATGGTACATCAGCACCGGCACCCGATAGCCCTCGGCGATCTCGTCGTTTCTGACGATGCGGGTGTAGAATATCTGGTCGATGTCCGGATCCTCCAGCACGGAGAGCCCCACAGCCTCCAGAAAGTCATTGGCCGGCGCTGACCAGGCTGCCCCGTCCGCTGCGGCGGGAGCGGACATGCTCACGACATCTCCGTCGATCTCCACTTCCGCCGAACCGCCGTTCAGCGTCAGCGTTTTCCCCCAGACGCTAAGGACCGCCGTATTCTCCGCCGCTTCAAGGCTGCCGCCGGCGATTGCCGCAAGCTCTGTCAGGTCCACATAGGCCGTGCTGTTCCGGAGCTGACAGGAGGACGTTTTCTTTCCGTCGATCCACAGGACGGTCTCGCAGGGTTCCATCAGACTGAAAACCAACCCGGCATCGCTGTTTTTCAATTCCGGGATCCCCAGGGCTTCCGCAAACTGCCGGACCGGGATCAGCCAGTCCTCCTCCGTCCGGATCACCGGCGTCTGCAGTTCCTTCTCCTCGCCGTCAACCAGCATGTTCACGGAGCCGCCGCGGTAAGTCAGGCTATGCTCCAGCGCAGTAATGCTGACCAGGTCGCCGTCCTGCTCCAGCGCAGCGCCAAGCTGTTCCGCCAACGCTGTCAAGCCGGTATAATCCGCTTCACCGATCCGTTGGCACCGGCCCAGTCCCTTTTCGCCGAACCAGAGATACGCAGATTCCGTCGGGATCATCAGATCCGTCCGGTTTTTCGTTGAATCCGTGATCAGGGTCCCGCCCAGCGCTTCCGCTGCCGCTGCGGCGGGAAAATACCAACGCTCCTCCCGCGTCACGGCAGGAACGTCCAGCAGCAAGCTCTCTCCGTTGACGAGAGCGCTCCCTGCGCCTTCTGTCAGGATCATCTCACGGTCCCGGAACTGAAGCGTCAGTTTTCGTGCGCCGGATTCCTCCGGATCCGCGCTGACGCTGCCGTCCAGAGACGCCATGCTTTGTTCCACGGGCAGCATCAGGGTCCCGCCGCACGATAGGCAGTCCGGAACCGGCATTCCGTTGATGTGGACCGCTTCGGCACAGGGCGTGAAAGCGAGGCAGCGGATCCGGTTCTGCTCCGGATCAGCCACCAGTTCCCTGCCCCAGATGCTTTTCAGCGTGCTCAGCGGGAGAAACCACAATCCCTGGTCCGTGGGAATCACTTCCGCGTCAAGGTCGATCTCGTCGCCGTCTGCCGTCTTGGCTATCGTCTTCCCTTCCAGGAAGATCGCGTCCCGGTCCAGCATTCTCACACTGAGCCGCAGCAGATGGCCGTGCAGCGCGGTGGACAGTCCGCCCCCGCATAAGGCGGACAGCTCGCCGGCCTCAAAATACTGCAGGCCACCGATCTCATAGAGCTTGCACGTTCCATCGGACTCCACGATCAGCGAAACATCGCTTAAAACCGGTTCTTTCAGCGCAGCCTCCGTTGTGATTGACGCAGGCTCCAGGGTCTCCGTCTGGTCCTGCCCATCCGGCCCGCCGCAAGCGCAGAGTCCCAGGGCGCAGATCAGGATCAGCCCCGCGATCACGAGCCCGGTTTTCCAGTCCTTCATATACATTCCTCCCATGCAGTGGTCGATCTCATTTCCATGCTCAGATCATGAGACATAGAATTCCTCCAGTGTTTCCAGGCAGATACAGCCCAGCGTACCCGTGTAGACGGCGCCGCAGTCGATCGCGATATGTCCGCTGCGGCGGTAGATGCGTCCGTTACAGTTCGGATCTATCAACAAGGTCGGCGTATGTCCCGTCACCAAATACTTGTTTTCGTAGTAGCGTTTTCGGTAATCCATGCGCTCCCAGATAAAGTCGTGCAGCGCGCAGTCCGCCGGATCTTTCTCCGGCTCATAGGCTCCGACGCCCGCATGGGCCAGCAGAAAGCTCCTGCCCGCCAGCGTGATCTCATACCAGCAGGAAAGCCCCTCCATCCAGGCAAGGATCTCCTGCTGCTGCTGGGCGGGAAGCTGCAAATATGCCTCCCAGGTCACAAGCCCTCCGTTGCGTCCCGTCCAGTTCAGAAACCCGCGCTTCCAGGCGGCGAGCTCCTCCCGGGAAAGCTTTTTCTCCCAGGCACGGGCCGTCTTGCGGAACATATCCTCGTGATTCCCCAGCAAACAGATCACATTCGGGCTGGTCATCAGCCTGCGAATCACCTCGATCCCCGCGGAGCCGCGGTCCGCGGCGTCGCCGAGGAAAAACAGGATGTCCCGGTCTGAAAAACCGATCCGATCCAGCAGCTTCTCATACAGATTCAAGCAGCCATGGATATCAGAAATCGCGTAATGCATCTTGTTCCTTCCTTTGTCCTCGTTTGTGGGCGTAGTATTCGTGGACCAGGCTCCGGTAACCCAGCGCCTTCAAATCCTCATATCGAACGCGAAAGCGGGCCTTGCTGCGCTTGCCGCTGACCAGCGTGCGAAGGCAGTCCTGGGCGTAGCGGTCGATCTGCCCAAGGGTGTCGCTGGTGTTGATGACGGAAAAGAACCAGTGACTCCAGCTGAGCTCCCGATCCAGCGGTGCTTCCAGCAGCTTGCGGTTGAAGACGCGGATAAAGGCCGCCGCGGCCTGCTCCCCGCTCCGCCCGGTCCGGTCCCGCCAGCGGGACAGGGCCCGGGTCTTGCGGCGCATTTTCGCCTTGAGCTTGTCCACCGTGGCCGGGGCGATATCAACGCTGCCTCCGCGGCATTGAAAGCCCAGGAAGGTCCAGCCCGTTTCCGGGCTGAACCAGCTCTCCTTTTTCGGATTGACCGTCAGTCCCTTGTCGGAAAGGATCGAACGCAGGCGTTCCGCGTGGGTGCGGAGCGCTTCTTCCGTCGGCGCGAACAGGATGATATCGTCGGAATAGCGGGCGTAGACCACAGCCTTCCGGCAGAATTCCTCGTCCAGGTCCCGCAGATAAAGATTGGCGTAAAAGGAGGATTGCGGCGTACCGGCCATGATGCCCTTTTGCTCGATCAGCAGCTTTCCCTTATCCAGCACCGCCGGCTCTGTCAGCAGCTCCCGCAAAAACGAAAAGAGGGCCGGGTCCGGAGAAAGGGCTTCCTCCAGCATGGGCAGAAAGCGCTCCACGTCCACGGAGTTGAAGTAGTTGCTGACATCGAGCTTATAGGCGTACATCCGGTCCAGGCCAGGGACAGCGCGCAGGCAGCGGATGGCGTCCTTGGCGGTGCGCCCCGGGCGGAAGGACCAGAGCCCCGGCGCAAAAAGCCCGTCGCAGGAGCGCAGCAGCAGCCAGGTCAGCAGCTTAAAGACCGTGTTCTCCGGCTCCGGGTAGATATAGACCACCCGCTTTTTCTCGGAATGCTGCTTGGAAATGACCGCCCGCCGTGGCAGAGGCAGGGGCTCTCCCCTGCCGATCCGCTCGCAGACCGGCAGATACGCCTTGGCATCCAGGAAGGCCCGGAGCTGCTTTTCCTCATGCTTTGAGCAGATCAGAGAGCGCTTGTATTCATAGAACGCCTCCCAAAGCTCGGGACGGGAGAGCGCGTTCAGCAGAGACATGGTGTTCCCTCCAAAAAAAAACAGAAAGAGAAAGCGTTAAAGCCCGAACAATTTCGGGAAGTACCAGACCGTACACAAGTCGGCTGCCTGCGAAGTCATCTGTTGACTTGTGCCGGGTCCGCCGCAGGCGCAGGGCGTTCTCTTTCTGTTTTTTACTTGTTCGGTGCGGACTGAAGCCCGCGGGGCGGATCAGGCGCCCATAGTCCTGCGCATTCTGGCAACCACGTAGGAGCGGGCGTTCCACCAGCCCTCGTAGTCATAATAGAAGCGCAGATAAGGGGTCCCGCTGCGGCGGCAGCCCTCCCGGATCTGGTTGACGTCGCATCTTCTGGATAAAAGCTCCACCACCAGCACAGGCCGATTCCCGTCGTAGAAGGTATAGGACGAGGCCCTGTCGCTCCTGGGATTCTCGGAACGGACGGTCCGGTAGGCGGCGAATTCCCTGGAGAAGATATCCTCAAAGTATTCGCGGTAGCTGCCCGGGTAGTTGTACTGATTGGGCTCGTTGGGCATCCGCTCTCCCCAGGAGCGGCCGATGGGGGTTTCCTCTCCCTGGTCATAAGACGCCATGGAAGCGGGCTTGGGGCGGTCCCCAGGATGAACAGGCTGGGTCGCGGGCTTTTGCTCCTTGTTTTGAAATAAGTCCACAACCTCGGACAGCGTGGGCTTTTTGCCGCCCAACAGCTTGGATAACAGGCTCATGGGGTTCCTCCTTCTCTTCTCGTATGTTTGATGATTGTGGCGCGAGCTGTGTGCCGCAGCTTGATCTATTTGAAATTCGCGGACCAGATATGCTTTGCCAGCTCCGCGTCGCCGAAGTCCACGATGATCCAGCCCCGGAGCTCCTCGGACGGCAGCTTCATCAGACGGTCGTTCAACTGACGGGCGAAGTGATACGGATGCCCGTAAGCGGCGGTACCCTTGGTGCTGAGGAAATGGATCGACAAGCGCTTCGGGCCCAGCTCAGATTCCTGAATACCAGCCCGGAAAGCGTCCCATTTGTCTTCCGTACCATAGCAATACCGGTCCTGGACCCAGAGCTGATACTGGTTCTGATCGATTTTTTCGGAATACCTGGAAACAGCTTCATTCCCTCCCTGATCGGGCCAGCAGGCGGGGATGCCGCTTTTTGCTCCGAGATCTGCCTGGTCTTCAAAACGGCGCATCAGCACCAGCTTGCCCCGGGCCTCGCCCAGCGTGGGGATCGTATCCGTCAGCAGCACGGTGTCGCCCCGCTCCTGAAGCTCGCCGAGGATCAGGCTGTTTTCAAAGACCTCCACCGGATCGGTTCCATGCTCGTACTTTACATTGAAAATCACAGTCTCGCCGGGATGCTTTTCCAAAAACGCCTCGCACTGATCCAGCACGTCCTTCAGATAGAGGGTGCCGTCCCAGGGCATGGGGCCCTTGCGGCATTTGGTAAAGCCGTGCATCAGGATAAGCCTTCGGGCGCTCTCTTCCTCCGTGTCTCCAAAGCCCAGGCGGATATCCAGATAGCGATAGCCTGCTTCCAGCTGCTCCTCAATGGAGAGGGCCTGGCATTTGGTGACGAAGGCCAGCTGGGAATACTGGGTGGCGGAATCATGGCTGCCCGGGATCACGATCTCGTTCAGACGCAGGCTGTCGTCCAGCCTCGCCATCCAATCCGCCGAGCCCTCCGCCGTTTTGACCCTGACATGTTCGGTCAGGGGGATCACAAACAGCGCGGCGGCGGTCAGCAGGAGCGCCGCCAGCAGGATGCCCAGAATCCGCAGCAGGATTCGTCCAACGCCGGCTTTCTTCCCGGACCGTTTCATGCGCTCATCTCCTTATCTCTTTTTTTGTATCGTACCAGATGCGTCGAAGTCTGTCAAGCGGATGATATGGATATTTTTCCGTTTTGAGATTGCAATTCCCGCATTGATACCGTATAATACAAGTAACCGGTAAAAATGGAGGCGCTTTTATGAAAGACTATATCATAAAAGGTCAGTTTATCGACAGCCAGAGCCCCGACGCCCTCCGCGTCGTTGAAAACGGCTATCTTTTGGTATCCGACGGAAAATGCGCCGGTCTGTTTCGCTCGCTCCCGGAACGATACGCCGCCCTTCCCCTGACGGATTTCGGAGATTGTCTGGTTCTGCCCGGCATGTGTGATCTGCATGTTCACGCCCCCCAGTTTGGCTTCCGGGGACTTGGCATGGATCTGGAGCTGCTGGACTGGCTCAATACCTACACCTTCCCGGAGGAGGCAAAGTTCCGGGATCTCGCCTATGCGGAAAAAGCCTATGACGGCTTCGTCGCCGCGCTGCGGCGCTCCGTCACCACCCGGGCCTCCGTCTTCGCTACGATCCATTCCGACGCGACTCTGCTGCTGATGGAAAAGCTGGAGCGCTCCGGTCTTCGGTGCTTTGTGGGCAAGGTCAATATGGACCGCAACAGCCCCGACATCCTGCGGGAAGCCAGCGTGGAAAGCGCGCTGCGGGATACGGAGGCCTGGATCTGCAACGCAAACGAGCGCTTCTCCCGCACGAAGCCGATCCTGACGCCCCGATTTATCCCCAGCTGCTCCGACGAGCTGATGCAGGGGCTGAAGGGCTTGCAGCGCAAATACGGGCTGCCCACCCAGAGCCACCTCAGCGAGAATTTCGGCGAGATCGCCTGGGTGCGGGAGCTGGCCCCAAGCTCCAAACACTATGGCGACGCCTACGACCGCTTTGGGATGTTCGGCGGGGATCACCCCTGTATCATGGCGCACTGCGTCCATTCCGGCGAGGAGGAGCTGGCACTCATCAAGCAGAACGGCGTTTTCATCGCCCACAGCCCCGAGTCCAACATGAACATCGCCTCCGGCGTGGCGCCGGTCTCCCGGTATCTCGCGCTGGGGCTGCGGGTTGGACTGGCCTCGGACATGGCCGGCGGCAGCAGTGAGAGCATGCTGCGGGCCATGATGCACGCGATCCAGGCCAGTAAGCTGCGCTGGCGCCTGGAGGACCAGAGCGTCAAAGCCCTGAGCCTGGAGCAGGCCTTCTATATGGCCACCGCGGGAGGCGGCGCGTTCTTTGGGAAAGTAGGCCGCTTTGCGCCCGGCTTTGAGTTTGACGCGGTGGTGCTGGACGACAGCCGCCTTGTTACGCCCAGGCCGCTGGGTCTGCAGGACAGGCTGGAGCGCTCGGTATATCTGGCGGACGACCGGGATATCGCGGCAAAATATGTCGCCGGCGAAAGATTATTCTAATTTTTCCTTGTACTTTATCTAAAATTATTGTACAATATATCCGTAAAACTAAAAAAGATGGAGGATTATCCCATGAAAAAACCGCTTGTTTTAGTCATTATGGACGGCGTCGGCAAAGGGGACGGCGGTCCCGGCGACGCGGTCGCCCTTGCCAAAACTCCCAATCTGGACCGTCTCTTCGCCACCTGTCCCTATACCTGGCTGAAGGCCCACGGCGATGCCGTCGGCCTGCCCTCCGATGACGATATGGGCAACTCCGAGGTGGGCCACAACGCGCTAGGCTGCGGCCAGGTCTATTCTCAGGGCGCAAAGCTGGTGCAGGAGTCCATCGAAAACGGTTCCATCTACCAGTCCCCGATCTGGAAGGAGCTGATCGCCAACTGCAAGGAGAACGGCAAGACCCTGCATTTCCTGGGCCTGCTCTCCGACGGCAACGTCCACTCCAATATCGGCCACCTGATCGCCCTGCTGCGGAAGGCCCGCGCCGAGGATCTGAAGAGCGTCTGCGTCCACGCCCTGCTGGACGGCCGCGACGTGCCCGCCACCTCCGCCCTGGAGTACATCGACCAGATCGAGGCCGTGCTGGCGGAGCTCTCCGACGCCGATCACAATTACCGGATCGCCTCCGGCGGCGGCAGAATGAAAATCACCATGGACCGCTATCAGGCCAACTGGGGCATGGTGGAGGCCGGCTGGAAGACCCATGTGCTGGGCGAGGGCCGTCAGTTTGCCTCGGCCCGGGAGGCCATCGAGACCTACCGCGCCGAGACCGGGGCCATCGGCCAGGACTTGCCCGCCTTTGTCATCGCACAGGACGGCACGCCCGTGGGCCGCAGCGCGCACGGCGGTGCCGT
>JAEEGL011472674.1_pt1 | contig 14807 bp, 14 predicted proteins | sample 9134231 | NCBI WGS metagenome assembly JAEEGL01 (sample SAMN16246548, study PRJNA631951) | gut metagenome | biome: gut microbiome; feature: rumen; material: fiber-attached | host: Bos | place: Iran: Karaj | collected 2018-10 | reverse complement strand
GTGCTGCCTCCGCATCCCGCCGGAGAGGGGCGCGGTCTCGCAGATCAAGACGACGACGGTCTCCGCGCAGAACTCCGGCGACGTCCAGACGTGGACGTGCGAGATCGCGTTCGATGTCGTGTTCGTCTGCCGCGAGGACGTGGACGTGTCGGACGACGACAAGCCCGACGGATCGCAGGCGGACACGCAGCCCCCCAATCCCGTTGACGGCGGCACAACCGACGAGGGAGGCAACGCGGGGTTCGACGGGGGAACGACCGGAGGAGAGGGAGGCGAAGGAGGCGAAGGCGGCGGCTCGACGGGAGGCGACGGAGGCGACCTGCCGCTCCCGCTCGACGATTGACATTGACAAGGCGGCTATTTGTAGACCGACAGGAAAGGAAAGGAAAACACCATGCCCGGATCAGTAAAGTTCTTCGACCCCGTAGACCCCTTCTCCCTCGCGGATTGGGAGGTGCAGACGGACAGCCCCAACAAGACGAAGCAGCGGGCGCAGGCGCTCAAGGCCGACGGCGACGAGCTCGCCCACGCGCAGCACGGCACTTCGGAGTCCTGCACGTTCACCTACGTTGCAAAGAAGTTCACGGGCTTCCTGACGGTTCCGGGCGTCGGAACGATTGCAAGCGGCTACCACATCGACAACTGGACTGTCACGTACAGCCAGCGCGGGTTCCCCGCCCTGTCGGTCTCCGCGCACAAGCACATCGACGGCACGCTCGACGCCGACTGCCGCATCTACGAGCCGACCTTCAAGGTTCCTGCCCGCACGATCGGCATACCGACGGAGATTCCCGCCGTCACGGGCGACGATCCCGTGTTCGCGCTCGACGCGGAAGCCGCCGTTGGCATCCGCGGCATGACGCTCGCGATGTCGCTCAACCACGTGGACGAGGACGACAACGAGGGCAACCATCTCGCCGGAGACAACTACGACGGCTCCGAGACGATCACCGTGGACTTCACGGGCGACGTCGTGCCCGCCGACGACTACGAGCTTGCGGAGGGCTGGACGGACGACACGCTCGGCAAGTCGAAGGGCAACACGCAGGCCACTACGACCTCTCTCACCGCGACGCACCACGTCGCGCACAAGGTGGCGGCCTGACGCTGGCGCGGACTTACCTTTTCACACTTTGCGCCGCGTCCGCGAAACCCCCTCGCAGGCGCGGCGCATAATTTACGGAGCGGAGGATGGACAACAGGCGACTACAGGCGGAGCTCGAAGACATGCGCTCGAAGCTCAAGATCTCGCTCGACGACCTCACGGCGGACGAGATCGCCGCGTTCGTGGACTGCTGCCGCAGGATCGACGACCCCTACGCCGCGGCGAACGCGGAGCTTCTCGACGTGCCGGAGACGGTCTGCGGGACGAAGCTGTGGCCGCTCACGATAGGCGCGTCCGTCTGGCTCGACGAATACGCGGCGAAGTGGTGGGGCGGATCGGGCAAGGGCCGCCGCTACTTCTGGGCGCTCGCCTACGCGATGGTTCACGCGAGGGAGCCGGAGGCGTTCGCCGCCGCCACCACCGAGGCCGCAGCCGTGCGGCGCATCTTCGCGACGTGCCTGCGCTTCGCGTTCTCCGTGGGCGCCCTGAAGCGGGCGATGGATCGCTGCCTCTCGCCGCAAGAGCAGCACGGGCGCAGCGTCGCGGACGTGGACGCGGCCACGATGGACTGGAGCCAGCTCGTCGCCCGCATAGAGTCGCAGTCCGGGATCAGGCGCGAGGAATGGGTATGGGGCAGGACGGCGCGGTACTGCATACGCGCCTACGCCGACCTCTGCCGCTACGCGAGGGAGGCGGGCGCCGTCGGCGCTTCGCGCGTCCGCGACGAGCTGGACGACGCCATAAACGCCCTCGCCGTCCTGAAGCGATCCATAAAGCGCAGGATCGACGCGGAGCGGGCGCAGGCGGAAGGAGGCGCGGCGCATGAATAACCGCGTCCTCGAATACGTCATCAAGGCGAAAGACGCCGCGTCCGGCGTCCTTCACGCCGCCGCCGAGCAGTTCAAGCGCTTTGCCGAGACCGTCTCCGCCTCGATGGGGCGGGCGAAGGAGGCGATGGGCGACGTCCGCGTTGAGGAGAAGTTCATACACACGGAGGCCGTGCTCGACGCCGTTTCAAAGGCGCTCGACAGAATGGGCGTGTCCGGCGAGCGGTTCAACGACGTGTACGACACCTTGGAGCGGCGGCTCAACAACTTCAACAGGACGGGCAAGGGGTTCGACGACCTGCTCCAGCACTTCCGGCTCTCGATGGAGGACGTCGGGATGTCCGCGAAGGGAATAGACCACGGGCTGGAAATCCTGCGGAGCAACCTCGTCAAGACGGGGGAGGACGGCGCGAAGTCCATGCGCTCGCTGAACGGCGACATGCGGGCCGTCCACTCCATCGTCGGCGCGATGAACGGGAACGTCTACGCCCTCGGCAGGGGGATTACCTACCTGATCGGGCGCTTCAGTCTCCTGAAGGTGTCGGCGGGGACGCTCGGCCTCGTGGCCGCCGCGTTCTACCTCGTTGGCGAGGCCGTCAAGAAGTGCATCGAGTACTACAAGGAGCAGAAGCGGAAGCTGGAGGAGCTAAAGGGCCTGCGCTTCGAGAAGACGCTCTCCGACTACGCGAAGGCGCAGCGCGAGGTCAATGCGGAGTTGCAGAAGGGAGAGGCGAGGATTCAGGACGAAGTGGAGCGCAAGAAGACCCTCATCGAGCAAAACAAGCGGCTCATCGAGCAGGAGCTGGAGCTCGCCCGCATCAAGGCGACGGCTGGCAAGAGCGGCGAGGAGCTTGCCGCCGTGAACAGGTCTTTCGACTCGCAGAAGGCCCTTCTCGACGCGCAGGCGTCAATCGACCGCGCGATGGCGGAGGCGGCTGGACAGGAGGCGACCGCAAACCTCATAGGCCGCCTCGAAGCGAAGATACAGGCGGCGAGGGAGAAGATTTCGCCGGAGCTCGGGGACTTCGAGCGCCAGCTGCGGTCGATGGCCGACGACAAGCGCAAGGAGATGGAAGACTACTACGCGGACATGTTCGAGAAGCGGCAGAGGCAGCGCGAGGGTTCTTTCTTCAGGACTGCCGTAATTGCCGATCCGAAGATGGACGAATACCCGAAGCACATGACCGACAGCCAGCGCGAGGGATTCAAGCGCAGGTATGTCCGCAGCTACAGGGAAGAAATCGAGAAAAGCGTCAATGACTACATGCTCACGGACGAGGAGGTGAAGAAGGTCAAGGAGAGGCGGGACAAGCTGCGCGAGCAGATGGACGGCCTGAACGAAGACCTCGAACGGTTCCAGCGCGAGCGGCGCAAGGCGACCGAGAAGAAAGGCGACCTCGAAACGGAGGCGGCGGACGTCGCGACCGACCACGAGATAAGCGTCTGGGCCGACGAGCAGCAGCGCATGGAGGAATACTACCGCGCCGTCGAGGAGAACGACAGGCGGCTGGAGGCGGAGCGCATCGCGTCCGAGCAGCGCATACACGCCCAGAGGATGAAGGACGCGGAGGACGAGCAGCGATACGCGATACAGGCGCAGACGGAGGCGGAGCGCAGGCTCTCCGCGGCGCAGTCCCGCGTGAACGAGGCGTGGGGCTTCTACCGCGACAGGACGCGGCTCGTCGCCCACGACGAGGAGCGCGACCGCGACGCGGAGGCGCGGAGGCAGTACCAGAAGGACTACCAGAGCCTGACGACCGGGCGCGACGCCGACAAGTTCAAGGAGGCGATGCGGATATTCCGCAAGAACGGCATGGAGGCCGTGGAAGACCAGTTCGCGGAATGGCGACGCAAGAAGTCGCTCTCGATAGACAGCGAGGCGACGATGCGCGTCGCGATCTCCGAGAACGAGCAGAAGGAGGCGTACCGCAACCTCGAACGCGCGACCGACGCGGTGGAGGCGTCGCGCGGCTACCTTGAGCAGATAGCGAACGAACTACAGGCGGAGGACTGACGATGGCTTGGCTCGCAGACAGCGCGTGGATAAACACGCAGAAGACGTCCGACTCGGACTTCTCCCGCTCGCAGGACTTCTCGGCGGACTCGACGACCGGGGCGCGGTACGTCGCGATCTTCGCAACCACCGTCGTGGAGGTCGCGGAGAAGCGCGGGCTTACGGAGGCCGCCGCCCTCGCGATGGTGACGGGGCAGGTGGCGACGAACACGAAGACGGCGATGACGTTCAGCGACACGAAGAGCGGGTCGCCCTACACGATCACCGTCCCCGCCCTCTCCGGGGTTTCCGTGAAGTACAACGCGCAGAGGGCGAACGAGGCGGGCGGCTGGACTGTCAGGCGCACGACCACGACGACCTCCGCCTACGCCGTGTGGGGCGACGGATCGTATTCGGACAACCTCGCGTCCGCAGTCGGCACGATGAAGTCGGCGTCCGTCCGCTACTACATCCAGAACGTCGTCGCGAAGATGATACCCGCCGTGACCGTCGATGGCGTCCCGACGTCGTGGCGTCCGTGGATCGTGAACCTGAAGACGACCGAGACGACGGAAACGTGGACGGGGCTCACGGAGTCGGCGGCCAAGGCGAAGGCGCAGGCGTTCGGGGCGCACACCACGACCTACATCGAGAGCGACGGCTCGACGTGGGAGGGGCACTACGACTGCGCGGAGGCGCGATACGCCGGATCGCAGGGGTGGACTGTGCTTCGCACGGTCAGGGATTCCGTGCCCGAGACGGGCAATTCCGGGTCATAGGGGGCGGCGCCATGTTCCACGTACACGACGGCTACAGGAAGATGATCCGCATCCCGGCGAGGGCGTTCAACCTCCTCGCCAAGTTCTGCAACAACATAAGCGCCGGGTTCGGCATCACGATCAGGCGGCCAAACGAGCCGTCGCACTCCGACCCGGTTCTCGTCGAGATCAACATGAACGACCTCGCGGAGGCGGGGATCGGCACAGTCCACAAGAAGGGCGCGAACGAGACAGACGCGCAATACGCTGGCAGGGCGACGCCGGAGGACGTGGTGGGGTTCAAGGAGGACGAGACGGACGCGGAGAAGATCGCCCGCGTCGGCACGTCGAAGAACGTGGCCCGCGCAGACCACACGCACATGATGCCCTTCTCGATCAACCCGCTTGCGGACGGCGACGACTCGGCGGACAACGTGCAGCCGGAGGAGGTGTACACGCCGGACGAGGGCGAGGACGTGTCCGAAACAGACCTGTCCGGGACTTCGCCGTTCGCGGCGAGGGCAGACCACACGCACCCTTCCCCGTCGGACGTGAAAGCGACCCGGATAAAGCTATACGTGAATCCGTACCTCGACAACTCGGACGGCTACACCCATGCGACAAAGGTCTTTATGACAATACAGGGCGGCATCATAACGGAATGGGACGATCAGGGCGACGTCCAGATATACGCGGACGGTGGCGGCGGCGCGGTTTGACAACGCGGCTATTCAAGGAGGGAACTATGAGAAGGACAAACGGGTTTTTTGTTTTCGCAGTCGCGGCTCTCGTCGCGCTTGCGTCGCTTGCAGACGCCGGGAGCGCGACCTCGCTTGCGCTCGACCTCTCGCGCAAGAACACGTCGATCTCGCTGTCGTGGACGGAGTTTTGCGACAACTCGGTGCGGGCGTCCGTCCTGCGCGGCGGCGAGGAGTTCGGCGTGTCGGGCTGGGACGTGTTTCTCGCAATCGGCGGCACGTCGTCCGGGTGCGTGGTCGAGGGCGTCGCCGACGGCTTCAACGAGGTGGTGTTCAACGTGCCCGCGAGCTCGATCCCGACGAACGGGCGCTACACCGTGCAGATAAACGCGATGAAGGACAGGCGCTCGGAGGAATGGGGGCGCGGCAATCTCCGCGTCAACCTCAACCCCGGAGTCGAGTTCATGCCGACGTGCTGGATGGGCTACCAGAAGGTCGCGCGTCTCGCGGCGTCCATGCTCACGATGGAGTTTGTGACGAACGAGGTCTTCTCAACCGTCCTGACGAACGCAATTTCACTTGCAACCGTGGAGTCGCTTACGAGGCCGTGCGTGGTTGTCACGAAAAGCAAGGTTGCGGAAATAGAAGCCCCGGTCGGCTTTGTCTGCGCAGAGACAAATGGAACGCAATACATCCTGCGCTCGTTTGCCGTTCCCGCCGCGCACTTCACCTTCACCGCAAGCGGCGAGGAGGAGCTTTCCGCATTTGCGCTCGACGGCGAGACGTTCCTGCCCGAAAAGCTCGCGGACGGGAAGTGGTGGTATCGCTCGACTTCCGATCCGACGCGCAAGTTCTCCATACGGCTTACTTATGTAAGCGACCGCGTTTACCGGAAAATGCTTTACGGCGAGGAGGAGTGACATGAAACGTATTGCAGCAATCGTATTCGCCGCCCTTCTCGGACTGTCGGCGTCCGGCGTTGACATGGGGGGCAACCCGAACTTACAAAACTGGAACCCGAGTTCCCAGAGCTGGACACAGGCGAGGGAGGATGCAAGTGCGTTCGCGCTGGGCGTAAATGAGGCAATCGTCGATCTTTGGCTCAAGATGGGGGAGATCAACTCCTGCGAGTGCGACCCGGAGAAGATGAAAGGCGAGGACGGTGCGCCGGGAAAGGACGGCAAGGACGGCCAGAACGGAAAGGACGGAAAGGACGGCCAGAACGGAAAGGACGGAAAGGACGCGAGCCCGGAGCAGATCGCGGAAGCCGTGGCCAACTACGTAGCCGAACACTTCGACGAGCTGAAAGGCGAGCAGGGCGAGAAAGGCGAGCAGGGCGAGAAAGGCGAGCGCGGCGAAAAAGGCGAGCGCGGCGAAAAAGGCGATTCTGGGCGCGACGGAAGGAATGGTGTCGATGGCGTCGATGGCGTAAACGGAAGGGATGGAGAACGCGGCGAAAAAGGCGAACAGGGCGAAAAAGGCGAACAGGGCGAACAGGGTGTTCAAGGCCCGCCCGGCCCGCAGGGGCCGGGGCCGACCACGGAGCAGATCGAGGCGGCTGTTGCGGATTACGTCGCCACGCTGGAGCAGCAGGTGCAGACGGCCACGGACGCGGCGACTGCCGCCGCGCAGTCGGAGCGGAACGCCAAGGATTCCGAGGACGCGGCAAAGGCGTCGGAGGATAACGCGAAGGCATCGGAGAACGCGGCGAAGGCATCCGAGGACAACGCGAAGCTGTCGGAGATCGCCGCTGGCGCGTCGGAGCTTGCGGCGGAGGCGGCGGCAACCCGCGCCGAGGACGCTGCGGATCGCGCGGAGGCCGCCGTCGATGGCGTAGACCAGACTATCGAGACAAAGGTCAGCGAGTATTTCGTCGAACACGGCGAGGACTTCAAGGGCGAGAAAGGCGACCCCGGGGAAAAAGGCGACGACGGCGTGGGCATCGTGGACGTCTCGTCTGGAGCTGCATCGACGCAGGGCGACACGACCACAACGCCCGTGACGTTCACCTTCTCCGACGGCGACACGCGGACGGTCTACGTCGAGGCGCAGGTCGGCGACTCGCAGTTCGGCGACGGCGACGACGGAGGCGTGACGAACGACGACGGGGGCGGGGACGACAACCTGCCGCCTATGGGCGCGTCGCAGCCCGCCGACATGGATCCCAGCGCACCGTGCGCATACGACGAAAACGGCGACCTCATCTACTACACCAACACGCAGGGGCAGACGGTCATCTGCGTACACAACTAACGGAGCGACCACATGAAAAAGACCCTATTCACCATTGCGGCGGCGCTCGCCCTTCTCTGCCTTGCGGAGCAGCCGAGCGGATCGTACCTGACTTGGCTCGGAAACAACGCCGGAAAGGACGCGACGGCAAACCAGAGCGAGTTCGTCGGCGCTCTTTCTGGGCAGAACGCCCACGACATATACCGCTCGTCGTTCCTCGGCGTCATGTCGGGCTACAACGCCTTTGGCATCTACAACTGCTTCGCGGCTGGCATCGGTGCGCTCGCGAACGCAACGAACGTGTCGGGTAGCGTGTTCATCGGGCCGTACGCGGGGCGCAACGCCCGCGACGTGTCCGGGCGCACGGACATCAACGGCCAGTTCTTCTCCGACAAGGGACGCGACGAGTTCCGCATCGTGACCGATCCCGCGAAGCCCGTCCCCGTCCACTACAGAGGCGGCATACTCCGCGAACAGACCGACTTTGCGATCAGGACTGACGACGCCGACCGCGCCGCGTGGGAACGCGCCGACGCGCACGTGTGGCTTTCGTCCTTCGACGGCGACGACGCGAACAGCGGACTTTCCCCCACGGGCGCGGTAAAGACTATCGCAGGGGCGTACAACGCCGCCTATCGCGCCGTGACAAACGGCACGCTCAACGCGTCGAACGAGATCGTGGTGGCCGTCGCGGAGGGCGTCTACGCGCCCGTCGATCTGACGTCTGCGCTGACGAACGGCATAGCGTTTGTGGCGACGGGCGACAGGGGCGACACGATCATAGACGGTATGCTCGCATGGGCGAGGGACGACCTGAACCCGACCAACTACCCGTACGGGAAAGAAGGTGCGCGGCTTCGGTGCGCAAACGGCGTCGCGTTCAACAATTCGCACCTCGCTTTCGTGGCTCCGTTCTCTCTGGAGGGCTTCACCATCACGCGGTTCAACTACCGCTACGGAAACGAAGGGTACGGCGACACCGGGCGAAGCGTATTCCACGGCATAACGTTCAAGAGGTGCGACATCACGGGGAACGTCCCGATGCCGCGATACGGCACGTTCTCCGGGGAGTTCATCGACTGCGACATCCACGGGAACAAGGTATTGCCGTACACCTACAACACCGCCGTCAGCGCGTTTTTCGGCGGATGGGCGAACTACTACCGGGAGTGGGCGCGGCTTGTGCGCTGCCATGTCTGGGACAACGACATTTCGCCGTGCGAGAAGCTGATATACGAGGGAAGTCTCGGGTGGGCCGAACATTGCCTGTTCGAGGTCGAGTTCTGCTACGGCTTCGCGAAAGGCGGGCACAACACGTACATCGCAGAGACCCTGAACAACCACCACGTGTCCGGGCTTTCGGAGGCGAGCGGCTTCAGCCCAATTTCGACAAACTCCTTCTTCGTCGTGCGCAACCTTGAGGAAAGATACCTCGGCGTCGTCGGGGTGCAGGGCTCGAACTGCATCGTGACTAACGCGAACCTCACGGCGGACTTCGTGGCCGCCGACGCGAGCTGCCCTTCCGTCAGGAGCGGCGATCTCCCGGACTACGGCTATCGCAATTCCGGCTTCAGGCACGAGGCAGACCCCACCGTTCCCGAATGGGCGAAGGCCGAGAGCGCCCCGACGTACACCGCCGCAGATGTAGGCGCGGTATCGACGAACGGCGCAACAATGACGGGCGCACTTGTCATGGAAGCGCCGATTGTTATTAGGGGTGTGGGCTCGGCTGGGGTGCAATTTGGCGATACGGTGCTGTATGTGTTGGACGGAAACGGCTTGCCGTCCCGCATTTTGACGTATTCTGAAATTGCGCAGGCTTCCGACATTCCAACATCTATGGCGTGGGGTTCTATAACTGGAAAGCCCACCACCCTTTCCGGCTACGGAATCACGGATGCGCTATCGTCGGGCGGCGTGTCCAACATCGTCACGCAGGCGCTTGTGCGAGATAGACTTGGCGTCTATCTATATGTCGGCGAAGACGGCGGAATCTACGTCCACACAGGAGACTAAAAAACCATGAAGAAACTACTTGCACTCGCACTTGTCGCGTCCCTCGCGGTCGCGCTCGAAGCAATGGCCGACATGCGGCTCCCGGAATACGGTCAGGTCGCCGGAATATCCAACCAGCTCATTACGGCGCAGAACGACCTCGAAGCGCTGAAGTCGCTCGTCATCGGGTCGGAGCTCGCGTCGCCCTACCTCGGCGGCATACGCATAACCTACAACGTGGGCCCGGATGCGCAGGAGCCGCAGGGCGAGGACTACTTCAAGGCGATAGCGGGCGCGAAGCTCACGGTGCAGATGCCGAACGAGGTGCACGTGTTCCCCGTCGGCAACATCCACTCCGGCGCGGTGCAGCAGGTCTTCGTGCCGTGCGACGACTTCGTGGACGTGACGGTATCGCTCACGCTCGGCAGCGTCCGGCGCATCTACCCGTCGGGCGTCCAGAGCGTCCACGTCGTGCAGGGTCGGCTCGCGGACGTCGTGATCGACACCCTCCCGCCGCTCGCCCCGCCCGCGTCCTCCGTCGAGGAGCTGCGCATGTGCGGTCGGGCGCAGTACTACGACCCGGAGAACGAGTACGGCAAGCGCGGCGTCGGCGACAGCTTCCCGATCCAGCGCGTGTGGAGCGCGAGCGAGAACGCGTGGGTGACGCAGTTCGGCTACTACACCAACGGCGTATGGCTCACGGAGTGCGACGTCTACAACGAGATACCGCAGCTCGACTCGCAGGGCGGCTACGCCAACGGGCCGGAGCTCTCGTCCGCCGAGGGGACGTACGCCCACGCCTACGAGTCCCGCGCCTTCCCGTGGAAGGACGCGCGGCGCGTCGCAGTCCGCGTCGATCCCGCGATGCTCAACTCCAACGGGCAGGCGACGCCCGCGACGAACCTCTACTTCTTCGCCCGCGTCCCGATCTACGCCTACAAGGAGAGCGTCGAGACGCTGACGATAACGAACATAGCCGCGAACGGCACGGTCACGGCGTCGGCGTACCCGATGCAGATACATTGGGTCGCCTCGCCCGCGATCACGAACTACGACGCGGCCTTCTCCATCCCGTCGTGGGAGAAGGTCTACGCCCGCGAGCAGGACGCGGAGACGCTGGAGTGGTCTACCGTCTGCCTCGGCGTGAAGGAGGCCAACTACTACGCGACCTACAAGACCGCGCCGACGAGCGCGGGCAACGGCAACTGGCGCATGAACGGGAACAACAACTACACCTTGCAGTCCTACCCGTGGCCCTACCGCGACGGATCGCAATACGGCGTCGTCGGCCTGTCGCGGGCGACGATGAACACTTACGCACACAAGCTGAACGCCTACGACATCGACATCCTCTCCGTCAGCGGCACGGGGACGGGCGAGACCCTTGCGACATTCGCCTCGCCGACGGGCACCGTGATGGAGAGCCGCCGCTGGGCTGGCAACACGTGGCACGACTATCAGGCGTTCCGCGAGCTCGCCTACATACAGTTCGGGGCCCATGCGCAGTCCACGGCGACGGAGTACGCGAACGGGCTCGCCCGCGTGATCGGGATAGTCGGCAACAACACGACCTCCGTGCTCGAAGCGAGGCAGGACGATCTGGAGTTCTACTACGACGCGAACCCCTCCCTTCTCACCTTCACCGTCGCCCCGCGTGGCGCGAACGGGTATTCCTTCTCATGGCTCGGCATCCTCAACTTCTGGGGCTCCGAGGGCGACCAGATGGCGGACGTGACGACGGTGGCGGAGACGGACGCAGACGGCACGAAGTCGATCTGGTATCTCGCCAACCTCGACCGCGCCCGCTTCATCCCGGACTCTTCGGGAACCGCGACGAGCTACGCGAACTTCACCGACACCTACGGCTACGAGCGGCTTTCCTACTATTGGGCGTACACGGGGCTTTCGGGCACGTACTACCGGGGCAGGGACAGCAAGGCCGACTATGCGGCGTTCAACCTCGTTATGACGACGCCGACCTCTTCGCTCGACCGCTTCGCCGTCAACCTGAACTCGTCCGCGTACGATGGCGTCTACGCGCCGTCAAGCTATCCAGCCGTTCCCGCTTCGGGCATGGCGTACAGCTACTGGATATGCTCGCTCTCCATCCGCCGCTACTACGCGCTCGGCCCGTGGTGCGTCGACTCGGACAGCGGCCCGTCCTCTTCCGGCGGCAACTACTGGGGGGCGCGTCCGTCTCTGAACATACTCGCCACGGAGCGCGAAGCGCAGAGTGGCGGCGGCCAATAATTTCACGCGAAAGGACACTACGAGGAAAAACTCCCGGATATTGCATCATGCCCACTCGCTCTCCAACAACCGCAACAACGCGCTCGGCCCGTGGTACGTCAACTCGAACAACGGCCCGTCCAATTCCAGCGGCAACAACTGGGGGGCGCGTCCATTCCGCATGGCGGACTTCGCGTGAAAGGCGGCATGGTGCTGAATCTAATCGACCCATTCAGAACGCCCGGACGCATCGCATCTGCGGTGCGACCCCTCGCGGGGTGGCGTGGGACAATCCCGCCGGAGTCGGCCCTGTAGTCACGCCGAAAGGCGGCTTCGAAAGGACGCAGGCGGAAGAGACGGACAGGAGGGCCGAGGCGTGAAGCGGGCTCGCAGAGTGTGGGAGCGCATCGTGACGATGGACGCCTGCCGGAAGGCGGTGCGCGACATATCGCACACGAAGCGCGTCCTTCGCCACGGTCGCGGCGAGGAAATGCGCGGGAACTGCGAGCGCTACGCGAAGGAGGCGTACGAAAAGCTCTGGGACGGATTCACCCTCGCGCCCTTCTCGACGTTCACCCTGAAGGAGAACGGCAAGGAACGGCTCATAGAGGCGCCCACGACCGAGGACGCCGTGGCGATCCGCGTCATAACGAACGGATGCGAGCCGATAGTCTACTCGCGGCAGATCGAGAACTCCTACTGCCCGATACCCGGGCGCGGCTCCGTGCTGATGGCGAGGCGCATACAGGACGATCTGCGCCGCGTCGTCGCGTCTTGCAGGAGGCACAACGCGGCGAAGTCGCGGAAGACGCCGTGGCATTGCTGGTGCCTGAAGAACGACATCCGAAAGTACTTCCAGAACATAACCTTCGGCCTCGTCATGCGGACGATGGACGCGATCTTCGACGACGGGCGGCTCATGGGGCAGTTCGCCGCGTTCCTGCGCTTCCGCGACGGGCTGCCGATAGGCGCGGGCTTCTCCGCGATGTTCGCGAACGCGATCCACGCGCCGCTCGACAGGATCGTGTCCGCGAGGCGCGACGTGTACGGCTACCACCGATACATGGACGACACCGCGAACGTCCTGCGCTCGAAGTCCGCCGCCGCGAGCGTCCACGAGGCGATGGAGGAGTGGTACGCCGAGCGCGGCCTCACGTCCGCGCACAAGTGGTCGAAGTTCAGGATCGACGACAAGCCGCTCGTGATGGGCGGGTGGCGCATAAGGCCGAGCGGGATAGTGCCGTCGCAGAACGTGACGCGGCACGTCGTCCGGCTGCTGTCGGGCGACCCCTCGACGCTCTCGATGGACGGAAAGCTCGCGCTCGCCTCGCTCTACGGGTACGTCAGGAACGGCGACTCCAAGACGCTGAAGGAGCTGTGGGCGAAGAGGCGGGCGGACGTCGTGTTCTCGCAGATCGCGGAACGCGCGAAGGAGGACGCAAGGGACTTGAAACGCAAACTAACAACAACAGGAATGGAGGAATACACCCATGAAGAGTAGGATAGTCGCCGCGGCAGTCGCCGCGCTCGCGGTCGCGCAGGCGTTCTGCGCGGAGATCGTCGTGCGGGACGTGACCTTCGCGGCGGACGAGATACCCGCCACTAACCCGCGCGTGGAGCGCAGGGGCGAGGTAGTCACGCACGTGGAGGTGTTCGCGCCGTTCAAGGTCGCGGACGACGGCACGGCCAGCACGAAGGTCGCGGAGACCTCGGTGGACATGGACGCCGTGACAGCCGGACTCTGGGTGAAGGAGGCGAAGAAGGCCGTCGGCGCGGCCACGCCCCGGACGTTCTCGAAGATACGGCTGAAGATCGCCATAGCGAAGCTCGGCAAGCTACAGGAGCTTGAGACGTGGCTCTCGTCCCTCGAAGTCGCGCCGGGGTACTCCGCGCTCGCCGCATGGAACGACGCGACGGTGATACAGGACAACTTCGAGAACTTCGCCACGATGTACGAGGCGGCGAAAGTCGCGCTCGGCGTCACGGGCGAGCAGGCCGAGGCGATACTCGCCGCCTGCCTAACGGAGGAATAGCGGAATGTGCGACCAAGAGGCATTTGCAAAGCTGCGCGACCAGACGGAGGCGAACACGAAGCAGATCGCAGACCTCGCAAAGAGCGACGCGGTGCAGTCAGTCCAGATCGCCAACCTCGCGAAGGCGACGGAGAATCAGGGCAAAAACCAGCTGAAGCTCCTGAACTGGCTCGTCGCGGCGGTCATCGGAATACTCCTGATCGTCGTGCTTGCGCTCGTGTTCGGGGCAATCGGCGAGCGCGGGTTCAACGGCGTGATGAAGTCGCTGCCGTCCGCTGTGGAGGCGGTCGTCAGGTAGGGGGATTTCCGGCGGCATGGTGCCGCTGGCAAAACAAGGAGCAACAATGAAAACACTACTGAAGTGGTTTGTGAAGAAGTGCGTCTCGAAAGAGGCGCTGAAAAACGGCGTCCACGCGATGAACGCGGAGCTTGCCAAGCGCAAGTTCGACGAGCGCCAGTCAAAGGTGATCGACATCGCCAACGACGTGTGGGAAGTCACCGCCGCGTACTGCGGCGCGTTCGCCGACGGCGTGCTCGGCCCGGACGAGCTCGATGCGGTCAACGCGCAATGCGACTCCAAGATCGACAAGTACGTTGACGACGCGATGATCGACAAGGTTATCGACGGCATCATCAAGTGAGGAGGTGCGACATGGCGAAGACCGACAAGAAGCCGACGAAGGACAGGGTGAAGGAAAAGGCCGCCGCCGTCAAAGCGAAGGTGAAGGCCGTCAAGAACAGGATAAAGGGCGCGGCGAAGTGCGCGGTTGCGCTCGCGCTGCTTCTCGCGTTCGCCGGGTGCGCCACGAGCGACCCCGCGTCCCGCCTCACGAAAGCGGAGTACGGCGACATCAAGGTGTGCGTCGAGGAGAACGTCCGCGACGTGACCGTGAACATCACGATAGGCGACGGCGCCATCGCGTCAGCCGATTCCGCC
>JAEEGL014242106.1_pt1 | contig 14808 bp, 9 predicted proteins | sample 9134231 | NCBI WGS metagenome assembly JAEEGL01 (sample SAMN16246548, study PRJNA631951) | gut metagenome | biome: gut microbiome; feature: rumen; material: fiber-attached | host: Bos | place: Iran: Karaj | collected 2018-10 | reverse complement strand
GCTGGCCGTTACAATCAGCAGATTCTGCCACTCGCGCTTTTGGAATACAAACCAATAAAGCACAAACACTATCGGCAGAAACACCAGGAACTCAAACGAATTAAAGAGCATATCCTATATGATGCGATTCACGACAGTTTCTAAATAACTCTGCAAAGGTACAACTTTTTGTCGACACTTATGCATTTTTGGCTAATAATAGTAAAGAATCCAAAGTTTTTTCGTACCTTTACCACAAAATCGTTCAAAACTTATGAATATTATCAGATTAAATGGTGATGTCTGACGACAAACAGCGGCTACAACCGAATGTGGTTATAGCCGCTGTTGCTATAGTATATAGGTATTCTCAACTGTACTACGTCAAATGCTTACAGATACTATTCTGCCTAACTACTTTATCCATTTTTTACCGTTTACTATATAAACTCCCTTCTGCAGGCTGATCCAAACAGTATCGAACTCCCTAAGCGTAGTACGTTTCACCAACTGTCCACCAAGTGTGTAGATAGTAAATTCGCTATCACCGTGTGTGTCTGCAAAAATATGCTCCATATCCGTTGTGTCTTCATCGAAATTGATCTCAAGTATACTGCGGGTAGCACCATCCGTAAAGTATGCCTCAAAAGGACGAAGATCACGGAGATTGCTGATAAAGCGACTTCCAGGATCGTAGCCACCGGAATATCTGGCATTATTCAGTGCCATTATTGTTGAAGATTTGCTAACTGCAACGAAAGTAGGTAAGAAACTACCATTAAACGTCGGTGTTGGGGGAATTGTTACATTCTCAGCAGAGAAAGTCACGTCTCCAGCCAGAATGTAATCGTATTTATAATTACTATTATTCGGCATAGAAATGATATAAGGTTCATTAGCCTTAATAGCCGATGTCCGATGGAAACTGCTGCCAGAGAAATTTGCAAGCCAGAAAGGTTTTTGATTAGAGCCTGTACTATAAGAGGCAAAAGGCACCATCTCGCCCTTCGTGCTATGACTGACTTTTTGTACGTCGAAAGGCAGGGCGATGGTCTCCCACCCCATACCATCACCACCAGTCTCCATACTATAATTATGGGTATAGGAAATGCTCTGGGCAGTGAAGGATTTGGGAGAATAGAATTGTCTGCCATCATCTGAAAGTATTACGGATTGAGCTATGCCATCTACTATGACATTCTTCACTGACGATGGTGCATAAGAAGCAGACTTCACATAAAGCAGGAAGTTCGAACCAATAGAGGAATTACTAAATGCATTCATAGGCAGTGCAGCCTCAACATTCCAAATCAGTGCACCAATGTTGCAACCCTTAAATGCATCATCAGCAATACCCGTCACTTGGTAAAGAATTCCGTCGTAACTAACAGAAACAGGAATCTCTATACTCACCAATTCCGTATCAACCGACTTTACTTTAACCTTCTTATCAGACTTAATTCCCTGATAGGTCGCACCATCTATCTCAAAACTGATCTCACCCTTCTCATTCACCGTCAACACACCTTTATTATATGAAATACTGTAGTTCTGAGCTTCAGCACCAGACACATTGATATCATAAGTTCCAGGTGAACTACTTGCAGTGGCCGTTGTTGTTACAGTAGGTTTAATAGTCAGAACACTTTCGTTTTCACCATTCTTGAATCCGCTATAAGTTACCTCAAAGTCCGGATTCTCCTGTTCCACCTCACGACTATATGATTTGGCCGTAACACTGAGAGGAGCCTTTGTGATAGTCAGAGTGCCATCAACGTATTTCACATTGGAGTTTTCAACACTACCCTTTGTTATTCTAATAATGTATGTCCCTACAGGAGAAGTAGCTGTTGCATCACAAGTAATAGATGGGGTGCCGATTAACTCATCACCTTCCCTTGTATAATCAAATACAGGATTGGAGTCGCCATATTCTCGTGTATAATTATTAGCGGTAAGCACTACATCTTGTCCATCGGTAATATTAATGAACTTATACCAACCTTTCTTAGACCGATAGGCAGCCTCCGTTCCTGCTGGAACAGTCAGTGTGGCTGTGGTATAGGTGCTGAACACATTCTCTTCGATATCAAATGGTTGCTTTATTTCCGAGGTAATGGAATTCAGACTGGTACAGCCGTTAAAGGCATTAATTGCAATTGAAGTAACAGTGCTAGGAATAGTAATAGAGGTGATACCCTTACAGCCTTCGAAAGAAGAACCACCTATTGAACTCAATCCTTCTGATAGCCCTATTGAGGTCAAACCTGTACAATCTTCAAAAGCAGAGCTGCTAATATATGTAACACTGCTCGGTATAGTCAAAGAGGTAATGCTTCTGCACTGATAGAATGCATAACTTGAAATAGACGTCACCCCACTTGGGATCGTAAGACTCTTAACTTCCACATCATTCAAATAGAAAGTCTTTGCACTGGAAAGCGGGCTTGAGTGCTGATTTTCAAAAATCACCTCACACCAAACCTCCAAACTCTCTATATTGACATCGATATTATTTCCGCAGTCCATAAATGCATATTCGCCAATAGTGGTTATGCTGCTTGGAATTGACAAATAGGTAATATCATCACGTCCCTCAAAAGAGTTCTTTCCTATCGATGTTACCCGATACTCTGTTCCATTGTATTTTATTGATTTCGGAATAATAACCCTTCTTATACTACTATCAACAGACTTGACTTCTGCCGTCATTGTAAAGTTATCAACTTTATACGATATGCCGTTATTTGTGAATTCATCAATTAACGACCCATCATCATTTAAGACGGTCCAATTTGTCGGAATACCATCTGTACCTCTTTTCCATGAATTCATTCTTGAAGACTTGGTAAATGTACCTGTTGATGCAACATAGCTTAACCAATTACTTGTACAATCACTTGCAGAAATGTTAGTTGCAAGACAAGTTATTTCCTTAAGACTGGCACAACCTGCGAACATATATTCATAACATTTGGATGTCAATGTTGTAGCTGGCAACTGAGGCGCTATTGTTAAGGACGTACAACCTCTAAACATAGAACGATAACACATCTCTGTCAATGTTGTTGCTGGTAACTTTGGTGCTTTTGACAAAGATGTACATTCACCAAACATATAGCAATAGCAACTTATTCCCAATGATGTAGCTTGTAGCTGTGGAATTGTGGTCAATGAGGTACAATTATAGAACATACCTTCATAACAACTGTTTGTCAATTTTGTGGCAGGTAACTGAGGTGCAGTAGTCAAGGAAGTACAGTTACGGAACATACCCTCATAACAGTTATCTGCAAGTGTTGTGGCTGGAAGTACCAAATTATCAGCACTTATCAAACCGGTACAATTAAGGAACAATTCAAAAAACGTATGATCTTTTCCCGTTAAGTCTGTCTGCCCAACGAAATTGTTTCCATATAACAGAGACATTATATTGCCTTCAACATCAAAACGTCCTGTTGAAGAAAAGTTACCAATACCACTAATCGCTTCCCCACCATTCACTTCTGAATATAATGGCCTGAGAGAACCTCTAAACATAATCTTCTTTCCTGCTTGCATTATTGGTGATTGTTCGTTTCTTGCCAATGGCGACCATGTAATGCCACTATCAAGCGAATAGTAAATCACTGAGTTGTCTACATTATTATATGATGTTCCACTGAAACTGAAAGATCCGCTCTCTTTTGCAATAAAGGTGAGGTAAGGAAGTGTAGGACTGATGACTGGGTCATCTGTCCCACTTGTAGTTTCTGTAATCTTTTTAAACTTATTCCATCCAGCCGTAGACTGATAGGTCGACTTTGTGCCGTTTGGAACGGTAAGCGTAGCAGTAGTGTAGGTGCTGAATACGTTCTCATTGATGGCAAATGGTTTCTGGATCTCTGAAGTGATGTTATTCAGGCTGGTACAATTCTTAAAGGCATTAATCGCTATCGAAGTAACTGTGCTGGGAATCGTAATGGAGGTTAGGCCTTTACATCCCTCAAAAGAAGAGCCACCAATTGAAGTCAATCCTTTTGAAAGAGTGACCGAGGTTAGCCCCGTGCAGTCCTCAAAGGCAGAACTGCCGATAGACGTGACACTGCTCGGTATTGATAAAGAGGTTATGCTTCGACACTGATAGAAGGTGTATTTGCCGATGGAAGTAACGGTTTCTGGAATGTTGATGCTGGTGGTCTCTACATCATACAACAGAACCTTCCCCGCACTAGATAACGGGCTAGAGTGTTCATTACCCAACTCCATTTTACACCAAGCCTCTAGATTGGCAATGTTCACTGTCATATTACTTCCACAATCAATGAAAGCATATTCCCCAATAGATTTAATTGAGTACTGAATCGACAGATAAGTGATGTCGCTCCGCCCCTCAAAAGCACGAGCCCCGATAGACGTCACGCGGTACTTTGTACCATTCACTGTGATGCTGCTTGGGATGTCTGCCCTTGTAGTCCATGAAGCCAATCCCATTACTTCCAAAGTACTATCACTCTTAACATTGTAGAAAATACCATCGCTTGTGAGATCATAGGCAAACAACGGCATACTTACCAATAAAACGAAAATACTGAGTAAATATCTCAGACTATTATTCTTTTTCATCATTCTTAATCTCCTTTTTCATTGTTAACAATTGGCATGGGATTATCATCCTCTGTTGGAATCACACCCTGATCTACGGGAATGGAGTAACCTTTACTTACGACTACATCATTCATAGAATCAGGTAAATCTTTTTGGCAGGAGACTGTTAGGAGCGCGACTGCCACAATTACAAATATCGATAATATTGTCTTCATTGTTCAAATATTATTAGAATTCATAGATAAAACCAGCATTAATACCGAAGCCTTCGCCCCATGCCTTGAGCTTGCTATCACCTTTTTTGATGACCTCAAAGACCTTATCGCCTCCAATGGCGAAGTCATATTGAGGCGTTAGATAAACACGAAGACGGTTCACCACCTTTAAGTTGAGACGAAGAGCTACGAATGCACTCATTGGATTGGATTTCTTGAAGTAGTCACCGCTATTAGAAACACCGTTAGCATCTTTACCAGAAATCATATTAAAGGAAACACCAACCTGAGGCGACACCCGAAAGGTTTCTGAGCCCATGCTGTAGCCCAACCTCACCCAAAACTTACTACAAGAATAATCGTAGGACTCTACAAACGATGGGTCATTTGGACGGGTGAAAGTGATGCTTTCCACCTTGTCAAGTCCAAGTACATACCCAGCCTCCAATTGGAAATTCTTATAACTGGCTCCAAGAAAGGCTAATGGGCCCATTACACTGATGGCATTAAAGCCGAATCCAGCATAGATGTAAAATTCGGGAGTCTTATATCCTGGCACAAAAATTTCTGCATCATACGTCACTCTCGGTTGGAGTTTAGGAAGGGAAAAGTCTCTTATGATTCCCAGTTTGGGATGCCTTACCGTGATGCGTTTAGCCTCAAAAGGAACAAACAGGCTTACCTCACCAGCCTTCTTCTCTATGGCAAGCATTCCCAAGTTGGTGTCAAACTCAAATAAAGAATCAGTCACAGCAAAACGAATCCGAGCCGCATAATTACCGTTTAGATCTTTATATTTCGTTTGGATTGAAGTTATATTTTCACGTATATTTCTGATTTCGAAACCAGCTTCTTGGCCTATCGCCCAAATAGGCAACATACAGAATATTACTGTAATCAAATAAAAACGGTTATTACACAAATAAAATCTTTTCATAATTTTTCAATTCATAATCACCTTAAATATATATTACCCTTAAGCCCGACAAGCACTTACTACTTGGACATCGGAAGGATAACACCTCCTAAGTTCACTTAATGCTTCACTCTCGCTTCCTCCGCGAAATGCAAGACTTGTTTCTCCTGCAGATCCTGGACCATAACGATACTTTACTCGATATCTTTCCATAACATTAAAATTTTAAATAATTATACAATTTTTATGACAATATCTTGAATCCAATTCGCTTCATCATATTATTCCATTGTTTTGTTAATACCATCTACAAAGCCTTTTATTTCACTTTCTATACCTCCAAGAGAGTTAATGGCACTTTTCATGAAATAGCCTACGCACTCTCCTTCCAGTCTGCCAATCTTTTCACATTCCTCTTCCGTATATTGGTAATTCTCCATCTCTGCAGCAATTCTCTCATAACGTGCATAAGCCTCTTTCCAATCCGCCAAAGAGAATTCTTCATGATGTTGACGAATATTCTCTGTCAACTCCTCCAGCTGATCCATTGGTTTCTGTTTTCCTGTAGAGCAGGAGAACATAACTAAAATGAGTAGCAACGCTGATGTTAGAATTGCTTTCTGTCCCAAATGTTTATCGAAATTCATCCTCAATTTGTTCCTCCCTTAATTAATATCTATTGATTAAATTCTAATAACCGCATTGTTTGATCTTGTCATTCATTTTAATTATATTTTCATCTCCCCATTCATGATTTTGACTTTTCATCTTTTGCCACAATTGTAGACTCTTCTTGTAATATTGAGAAGCTTGTGACTTGTTGTGATTTTTGAAGTAAATGTCACCTATACCTTCATATGCGACACATTTTGCAGGATCTTCCCATGTCGCTTCTATAGCACCAAGAATAATAGTGATTCCTTTATTCACATCTTTAAGTTTAAAGCAAGCATCTGATATTTCTTCATCAAAATAGAAGTCATAGTCAGGATAATTAATAGCTTTTGTTCCATAAAGAATCGCATCTTCATATTTGCCCAATTCATATGAAAGGTCAGCTAGCTCGTCATATTCCATATACCCAAGCTTAATAACTCTTTGCAAGAACTTAATACTCTTCAATTTATCCTTTCTAATATATTCATATATACCATATATATCACACTGGCAAGGGCCATCATAATACCAGACCTTTTCCAAGGCCGTTTTATTTAACTTGTCTAAATTATCGTAAATGCGTTCATACCAATAATTTCTTTCTATAGTGTCTCTATCATTATATTTAGAACTTTCATATTTTCCCTTACATAACTCCGCTTGTGCATCTACATTTCCAGCAAAAGCTTTCGCATACATCTCGTCAACGGGCTCCATCACAATTTTAACGGTATTATTATCTCCACTTGATATCGTGATATTCTTTTCGACTTCCTTATATCCAAATGGAGCCTTAACATTCAAGACGTGATTTCCTGTTTGAATCTCTGATATTTGTTTAGGATTATGAACTCGAGCCCCATCAAGATATACTTCAACTTCTTTAATGTCTGTTTGAACAGACAAACTACCCTTTGCGCGTTTTAAGGAAGGAAGATTCAAAACCTGATTATCTTTTTCACCCAATTCAATGGATTGGGTTATAGGAAGGTAACCTTCCAAACTCGCTTCAACCTTATAACTACCAGCAGGAAGTTTTCCTTTCCATGAACCAACGCCAACCTCTTCACCATCAACAAGAATATGAGCGCCACTTGTTTGACAACTAATGTCAATATCTGCTAATAACGACTCCAACTCTGCATTTATTGTTTGTGAGCCTTTACCTATTTTAATGACAGATGCATACGACCTATACCCTTTTGCTTCTACTTTGCACAGATGATCACCTTTTGGCAACAATAGCTGATACCCCCCATCACCTTGCTCATTGTCTATAAGGATATCATCAATATAAACCTTTGCATTTCGAGGTCTTGTATCTATCACCAATGAATTCTTCTGGGAATTAAGGGACATCTCTTTCAATTTAATCATATATGTTGCTTTAGATGCGACCCCGTCAATCCCATAGTCTTGGAAATGAACCACAATAGGAAGTATACCAGATCGTTTAATTATTATGTCTTTACTCCCTTTCGCTAAAAATACTTTATACTCGTTATTCTCAGAGGTAACATCACCAACAACATTCCCATCAAACCGCAAATCTGGGAAAACGGCAAGGACTTTAACCAAACCACATGGGTGTCCATTTCCATCCATAGGTGAATGAAAAGCATCTGTTCCTGATACCGTTTCCTTCACTTCTACAACTTTAATGCCTTGGGCAATTATAACTTGTGTTATGGAAAGAATGACTCCCAAAATAATTAACCTATAATTCATGTTAGTCTTTGTTAAATAATTCTATTATTTTCTTGTCCATATACTCAGCACTAGGACCAATAATAGCCTCTCTCAAAATTGTACTATTGCATGCCTTATATTTATCATTCTCCTTAGAAAGCCATCGAATAGCAGCGTTTACATCTCTATTCGTCCCACGTCCATAATAATAATGCCATGCAACCCATGCATTTGAATGCCACCAATTTTTTTCTGCAGCTATTTTCGCCCAAAAAAGAGATTGAGTAAAGTCTTGTTTAACACCACTACCTGTTAAATAACACTCCATTAAATAGTAGCTCTGGCTATCGAGCCATGATCTAACGCAAAAATCATAATTATCTGAAAGTATCTTTTTCGTCCAATATATTTCTTGACAAATATCCTTTTTTATTGCAATTCCTTCATTTATAAGATCCTCAATTTTAATACTCCATGTTTCGTCTTCAATACAATCATCAATCCAGGAATTAGCATATTTTTTGCTTTCCTCCTTAGTTTCGTCCCAATTAGCGATTCCATCAACACCTAATCCGTAAAGATCAGCCAATAGTCTTATGGCCAATGTATTTCCTTGTTTTGCACGAAGAAGGAGTCTTCCAAATTGGGTAGGATCTAATCTCTCTCTTATCCGGATTTCTTGGTCTTCATTAATTGATAATGTACGTTTCAATGGTTTATAGTTTTCATGCCTTATTTCCACCTCATACTCTCCAATGGGTAAATCTTTATTAACCCACGGGGTTGTTCCAACCTTTTCTCCATTCAAGAACACTTCACAGTTTTCCAATTCGTTTTCTACACACAAAGAGCCTGTTATTGCTTTTAGTGCAGCAAAATCCACATTAACAGAATCACCGTCCATCAATTCAAACGACTTAGATAACGTATGATGTCCTTCTTTCTTTACTTCTACAGAACATTTGCCTGGTATAATAATTCCACTCCACTTACCAAAACCTTTCTGCTCATTATTGACAGAAATTGATGCGTCTCCCGTATTACACGATACATTTACTTTAGCAAAGAATTCTGTCAAGTCAACATTAATGTTCTTGGCATTCTTGTCTATCTGCACAGATTGGTTATTGATGCTGAAATCCTTCAACTTAACTGTATAATAATGGGTGCCGTAAGGTAATGACAATGTATAAGCACCACCAGAGCCATCGGCAATCTGGCCGTCTATCAGCAACATGGTATTAGAAGGCTTGATGTTGAAAACAGCCATGCCTTTCTTACTATTGTCAACCTTTGCTTGCTTTTTGTTAGTCTTCACTTTCAATTCATATGTTGTAGATGAGGCTATACGTTTGGTTCCATAGTCCGCAAAGACAATGGTTGTGGGTAGATAGTCAGGATGCTTGATTCCAAGTCTTTTTGTGCCATTGGGAAGATATACCAGATATTCATTCCCTGTAAACTGCACGTCCCCCATCACATTACCCTCAAACTCGGCTCCAGGTTCCTTCAACAGAACCTTCACCAATCCACATGTCACTCCATTGATATCCTTTCGAGGACTCAATGCCGCCGTCTGGTCTTTCTCCAACGGCTCAAACTTCTTCACCTCAATGTCTTGCGCAAAGAGACATAGAGGACCAAACAACAATAGTAACAACAACTTACATTTCATAATTTCATCATCTATCTATATAAACCCTTAATTGCTTTTTTGCATTTTCATCACCATGTTTTGCAGCCAATTCATACCATTTTTTTGCTTGTTTGTTGCTCTTAGGCACACCTATTCCACATTCATAAAAATACCCTAACAAATACTCTGCAGCAGCATATCCTTGATCTGCTGATTTATGAAACCATTTAATCGCTGCAGAACGACTTGAAATTACCCCATCTCCCAAATAATACATATGACCTATTCGGTATTGAGCCTCTGGCAATCCTTGATTTGCAGCTTGTGTATACCATTTTAATGCTTCTTTAATATCTTTTGTTAAGCCCAGTCCTTCTTTATATAAATAACCTAAATCCAACTGTGCTTCACTATAACCTTGTTCTGCAGCTTTTTTATAATATATTGCTGCTTGGCGATAATCTTTAATTTCAAATGATTTTTTTCCTAAATCATAATAGTATCTAGGTGTGTCAATGCTAAGATTAAAATGAAGAGGCATTGTTTGGTTTTCATAAATCACAACTTTTTTTGTTTCTATTTTGTATTTTTCTAAAGATAATTGAACATTATGTTCACCTTCCAACAGATTATTGATAGTCAATGGACTTTTACCAACCTCCTTCCCATCGATTGTAATTGTAGCATTATGAGGAGTGCTAACGATATCCAGTGAACCATACTTCTGAATAGGATTCAGCGTGATATCTTGCGATTGACCTGCTATGACCTGTATCTGTTTGGTAACGGATTTGTAATGAGCTAAGCGTACCTCAATATCATAATAGCCCTCCATCATGTCTTCTGAAATGAAACCTTTTCCCATTAGTTTACCATTACTATAAATCTCTGCGCCGTTTATCGAGTTTATGGTAATCCTTGCGAAACGGGCATCCAACGACATAAAGACATCAGCAGTTTGGCCATCTTCTACAACGACATTTTGCTGTTTGGGTGCATATTTGTCTAATTGCAGAGTGATGCTGTGAGAGCCTGATGGTATCTCTGTCAGTGTTGCTGGAGAGTTCTTGCCAGTCGGTTTTCCATCAAGCAGAATCTTTGCTCCAGCTACATTGCTTTTCACAGAGATGGATCCGAAAGCAGGTTTCAAAGCAATACTTTGCTCAAACCTGCCTGCATTCAGTTCGATTGTTCCAGTCGCAGGATGATAGTTTGGGCTCTCCAGCCTGTATTGGTATGTGCCGTAGGACTGTTTGTAATTATTCAGGGGCGTATTCCCAACAAACTCATTATTGATATAGACACTGGCTCCAGAGGGGTCTGATTCAAGGATAATCCAGCCAGTCTTTATCTTCGGCGCTTCTATCTGCCGAGCAACAGATGCGCCAGAAATGGTCATTACATAGGTGGTCTTACCCTCCAATGCCTTGATACCATATTCTTCGAAACAGGCTTCTAGCGGCAGATAGCCTTCCAACTTTACATTTAGTCTTTTGCTACCCTCTGACATATAGACAAGATATTCACTCTTGTTATACGACACATTACCAACCACATTCCCGCCGAATTCTGCTCCCGATGCTGCTAGCTGGACCTTGATCAATGCACAATCATTGCCATTAATATCCTGTCGCGGCTGTGTCCGAGCCGTTATGTCGTTAGTCTTAACGAAGAAACTCTCCACATTAAGTTCCTGTGCAACAATGTTTATGTTGCACAGGAAGGAGAGGGCTATTATAAGTAAGTTACATTTCATTTAATCTCTTTAATTGTTTAATTGCATAAGAGCTATTTTGTTTAGCTGCTAATTTGTACCATCTTACTGCTTCCGAATAATTCTTGGGAACTCCTTTACCATATTCATAGCACCATCCCATATTGTCTTGAGCAGAGCGATAACCTTTTTCAGCTGCTAATCTAGTCCATTTTACACCTTCAGTATAATCAGTGGAAACACCTTCCCCCATTAAGTAAGCATATCCAAGACTAAATTGAGCTTTAGTAAAATCTTGCTCAGCAGCAAGCCGATACCATTTTACTGCTTCTACCTTATTTTCAGAAATGCCTCTTCCATAATCATAACAAATACCCAAATAATATTGTGCAGGGGCGTATCCTTGTTCTGCAGAAAATCTGAACATTTTGACCGCTTGGTCATATTTCCTAGCCTTATATTTATCTTCACCCAATTCATAATAATGTAAGATTTCTCCCCAATTCTCTGGGAATCCAAGTTCTTTCAATTTCGCTTTAGCTTCTTCACTTCCTCGGTAGGCAGCTTTGCTGATAAATTCGACGGCCTTGTTCTTATCCATTTCCACTCCAATTCCATCTAAATACATTAAACCAAGTTGATATATTGCTAATGTTTTATATTTGTTGTTAGTCACTACAAACTTCTCTTCACCATCCATTATAACTTTCACGTCTCCATCATAATCCAGATATTGATTTATTGTCTTCTCAAGATTTTCTTTACTAACCCTGACTTCCCGACCTCCGTATGTACATGCTTCCTTGTAAAATTTTATCGCCTCCTTATATTTTGATTCATTATAATACAATTTTGCCAATTCATAATTGGGTTTACTTTCCAGACTTTCAAATCCAATAGACTTCATAAAATAGTTTTTAGCTGAATCATAATCTATTTCAACGCCAAGACCATCCCTGTAAAGAATACCTAAATAACAAGCTGATTCCCAACTTTCAACAGCCACTCCTTGTTCAAAATATTTCTTGGCTAGTGAATAATCTTTCTTGCCTGATAAGCCTTCAAGAAAGATACGCCCCAACTCTCCAAGAGCGTACTTCTTATGAAAGTCATCACCTTTCTTTTCTCCTGTTCGCTGATACCAATATGCAGCTTTACCATACTCGCCCTTTTTCTTGAATTGGTCTGCTAATATGTACATAGCATTAGAATACATACTATTTCCATCAATGATATATCGCTCTTGTGATGATATTAACTCACCATTACTCACCTTGCGAAGCCAAAAATCTGCATCTTCTGCATTACAAGGTATTTCGGCATCCCAAGCGGGCATTCCATTCTCAGCTGTACCCCATGATTCATATGTACTTAAATCAGAAATCACCCCATAATTATAGGACATTGCCATTTCCAACTGATATACAGTATAGCCTTGCTCGGCAGCCTTTTTTCTCCAATATATGGATTTTTCCAAGTCCTTTTCAACACCTAATCCAAGTGCGTACATATAGCCTAACTTCCATTGAGCAGCATCGAGACCTTTGTCTGCTGCCTTTTTATACCATTTAAAAGCTTCTCTATAGTTTGTTGTTTTATTCTCTTCCCCATTTTCAATAATTTCTACAGCTTTTGGATAGTCATAAGAATCTTCATAGAATGTTGTATCACACCTTAGTCCCATTGCAAATTCAGCAATAGCCACCCCTTTCTTCGCATTATCTTCACACCATTTCTTGTCTTTGCACATTGTCCATTGTGCATCTGCTATACCCATATCGGCTGATTTTCTAATAAGTGATTGGAGATAAGTATTGTTATTGCATTCTGGAGAGACTTTTATTTGGGAAATACTAGAGGTAACATCAGATTCTTTTAAGGAATTGTTATAAACTGTTAGGAAGTCACCTAATGCATATAATGCTTCAGGAATATTTGCATCAGCAGCTTTTTTGTAATTATCATAGGCTGCTTGATATGTGTCGACATCGGCTGTAAGTGTCTTTTCCCAACCAGTCTCAGTCCATTGTTCTTCTTCAGTTAATGTATAAGGCTCAAGCAGAGATTTTCCAAGAATATAATAAGCATAAGGAAAACCTGCACTTGCAGCCTTTTCTAATTTGTCATAGGCAGTTACAATATCATTAGCTGCCAAAGCAGTCATTCCTTCGTCGTAAAGTTGGGGTGCATTGGGCTCTTTAGGGAGTACCAATAATTCATAAGTCGCTTTCGATTCCAAACTAGGGATACCATAATCTTTGAAAGCTATGGATATCGAAGAATGTCCTGGCAATTTAATAGACAGATCTGTACTGTTTTGAGGCATATAAACCCAATATTCGTTGGTCTTATGTGCAACTCGCCCAATAATATTCCCTTCAAAAAATGCATTAGGTGCAGGCAACTGGACTTTAATTAAAGCACTTATATCACCATTAGTATCTTCTCGCGGGTTCGTTCTCGCAGAAATATCAGAGGTTTTAACATTAAAACTAACAACTTCCATTTTCTTTTGTGAGAAAGAAGAGTTGGAAACACATAATAATAATAACAACAAATACTTTTTCATATCTATAATTTATTTAGTAATGATTTTTTATAAAATTAGTGGCTTTTTGATAACCCTTTTTGGATAAGTTGCTCAAGATGTTAAATACTCTTACTCTGTTCTCAGTATAATTGTATTGCGAATAATCTATTATTGCTCCCAAATAAAGAGCATCATCATCATCTAAACCAATGAGAAAAGAACTGGCTTTTTTATAATCTTTCTGCTCATAACAAATTTCAGCCATACGAAAAGCCGCCCCGGGGTGACGATCATGGCTGTATTGTACCGGAGCAATCTTACTATAATATTCCATAGCCTTATTCATATCTTTTGGAAAATGACGACCTTCTTCATACATTAAACCTATTTGGAAAATGGCTTCCGGCAAATTCTCATTCGCTTTTTGCTTAATGTACTCTATCCCCTCAAGATCTACAGGGAAGTCCTTATTGCCTAATACTCTACATAAGTCTGTTTTTGACTGAGTTGACGGGGATAGTTTGTCTATTTTTTGATATAAGATTAATGAAGCTGACAGATCCTGATTAGTACATATACCTTTTTCATAGATTATTCCCAAGCACCTCATCGCTTTTACATTGTTATAATTAGCTGACTCCTGGCATATACGCATAAACTGGTCACAATCGGATGGAAATCCGCCGCTTTGAATGAAATCCGCCAATAATTCATCTCCAGCCTTTTTATAACCTTTAAGACATGCTTTTAGTTCGTATTTACATGCTTTATTATATAATGCTTTTTCAATGTCCTTTTCAACTCGGGAACTGCCACGCCTAATTTGTGCTTTTTGCTTTTTAGCAAAGACACCCATCATTTCTCCTGGCATCACATCCAAACATG
>JAEEGL011382169.1_pt1 | contig 14808 bp, 13 predicted proteins | sample 9134231 | NCBI WGS metagenome assembly JAEEGL01 (sample SAMN16246548, study PRJNA631951) | gut metagenome | biome: gut microbiome; feature: rumen; material: fiber-attached | host: Bos | place: Iran: Karaj | collected 2018-10 | reverse complement strand
CAACGCTTTCAAGCTCATGAGCGTTACGGGCGCATACTGGCGCGGCGATTCGAACAGAAAGATGCTCCAGCGCATCTACGGCACCTGCTTCCAGAAGAAGGAGGAACTCGACGAGTACCTCGCGCGTCTGGAGGAGGCCAAGAAGCGCGACCACAGAAAACTCGGCCACGATCTTCAGCTGTTCATGACGGATGAACTTGTCGGCCGCGGTATGCCCATGTTCCTTTCCAGGGGCTATACAGTCTGGCGCGAGCTGGAAAACTATATCCGCGACAAGGAGCTGCGTCTGGGCTATCAGCACGTAATGACGCCCTGCGTCGGCACGGTGGAGCTTTATAAGACCTCCGGGCACTGGGAACACTATAAAGAAAACATGTTCCCCGCAATGGAGGTGGAGGACGAGATGTACGTCCTCAGACCCATGAACTGCCCGCATCATATGCGTATATATGCCAGCCGTCCTCATTCCTACCGTGATCTGCCGCTCAGGATCGGCGAGATAGCGCACGATTTCCGCTATGAGTCCAGCGGCACCCTGAAGGGCATCGAGCGCGCGCGTCATTTCTGCCAGAACGACGCACACCTGTTCGTGACGCCCGAGCAGATCAAGGACGAAGTCAGCCGCGTCTGCGACCTTATCTTTGATTGTTACAAGGACTTCGGCATTACCGATTACCGCTGCGTTCTTTCCCTGCGCGATCCGGCTGACAAGCACAAGTATCATGACGATGACGCAATGTGGAACACCGCGGAGAACGCCCTGCGCGAAGTGCTCGTCGAGCTGGGGATCAACTTCACCGAGGAGATCGGCGAGGCCGCTTTCTACGGGCCGAAGCTGGACGTTAACGTACGTCCCGCCGTTGGCGGCGAGTATACTCTTTCAACCTGCCAGCTGGATTTCTGCCTTCCTGCGAAGTTCGATCTGAAGTATATCGACCACGACGGCAGCGAAAAGACGCCCGTCGTGCTGCACCGCGCCATCCTCGGCTCGCTGGACCGCTTTATGGCTTACCTTCTGGAAGAGACCATGGGCAATCTGCCGCTGTGGCTCTCTCCGGAGCAGGTCCGTATCCTGACGGTGACCGACAGGGCAAATCCCTATGGCGAGAGCATCCGCACTTCGCTTACCGACCGGGGGTTCCGTGCGGAGCTGGACGACCGCAATGAGAAGATCGGCAAGAAGATCCGCGAAGCCCAGATCATGAAGATACCCTATATGATCGTACTCGGCGACAAGGAAGTCGAAAGCGGAAAGATCACGGTCCGCAGCAGAAGCGGCGGCGACCTCGGTCAGTTCGATCTTGCAGATTTCATCGAGAAGATCAGAGACGAGAGAGACCGCAAGCTTAACTGAAATTACTAATCATAATTAAATAAGCTCCTTCGTACAATAGCTTATAAGGCTTGTACGAAGGAGTTTTATTATGGACAGAAAAAGGCTGACTCTCTCTTTGGCTATTCTATTCCTGATAAACGTTGTCGTCATCATGTTCGTCCAGTCGCTGCTTGATGCAAATGCGGCGGTATATAAGCAGGGGTCGACGGGATCGATGGTATCTCAAATACAGACGAAGCTCAAAAACTGGGGCTATTACGGCGGCAAAGTCGACGGGATATACGGCAGCAGGACAGTCTCCGCCGTCAAGAGTTTTCAAAAGAAGAACGGACTTGCCGCAGACGGGATCTGCGGGAGCAAGACCCTTGCCGCGCTGGGCATATCTTCCGGGACAAACGCCAAAAGCGGGAGCGTCGATCTTCTTGCAAGACTGATATCAGCCGAGGCCAGGGGAGAGCCCTATGTCGGGCAGGTCGCCGTCGGGGCTGTAGTGCTGAACAGGATGGAGCATCCGTCATTTCCGAATACTATGTCCGGAGTCATTTATCAGACCGGCGCTTTTACCTGCATAACGGACGGACAATGGGATCAGCCCGTCGCCGACAGCGCATACAGCGCAGCGAGAGACGCGCTTAACGGATGGGACCCCTCCGGAGGCGCGATATACTATTTCAATCCTGCGACGGCGACGAGCAAATGGATCTGGTCGCGTCCTCTTATCGTTACGATAGGCAAGCACCGATTCTGCGCATGAAAAAGCCGTAACGGAGGTCCGTTACGGCTTTCAGCTTTGTTCAGTTATTTGATATCACGTCGCCCATGTCGTACATTCCGGGAGCTGTCTTTCCGGCAAGATATTTCGCGGCGCGAATAGCTCCGACCGCGAACACTTCGCGGGAATAGATCGTGTGCTTGAATTCGATGACCTCGTCCTTGCCTGCGAAGATGACCGTATGCTCGCCGGGTATCGACCCGCCTCGGACGGAGGAAATGCCTATCTGACCGCTGCTGCGGCGTTCACGGACGGAGTGCCTGTCATAAACATACTCCATATCCTTCGAAAGGCCCTTTTCCGCGGCTTCTGCAAGCATGTAAGCTGTCCCGCTCGGCGCGTCTATCTTCCTGTTATGATGCTTTTCAACTATCTCTACGTCAAAGTCGAGACCAAGCACGGCGGCTGACTGCTTTATAAGCTCGCAAAGAAGATTTATGCCGAGCGACATATTCCCGGACTTGAACATGGGAATAACGTCGGCAGTCTTTTTTATTCTTTCAAGCTGCTCTTCCGAATGCCCGGTCGAGCATATTACGGCCGGAACATGCTTTTCGAGGCAATAGGGGAGAAGCCCGTCGAGCGCAGTCGATGATGAAAAATCGATAAGAACGTCCGCTCCCTCCCTGATCTCGCTAAAGGTCTTATAAACGGGGTATTCTGCGCGCACCTCGCCTATATCGACTCCGGCGACGATTTCTATCTCGGGATCGGCGTCGCACATCGAAGTAATGACGCGGCCCATTTGACCGCCGCAGCCAGATAGTATCGCTCGTATCATTCTGATCACTCTCTTTATTTGGGATCGAGCCCTGATTCAATAAGTATTTTTCTGAGCTTTTCAGCATTCTGCGGTTCCATGTCTACCATGGGAAGACGGAAGCGGCCGACGTTCATTCCGAGCATGTTCATCGCCGTCTTTACGGGCATGGGGTTTACCTCCATGAACATGGCGTCCATAAGCTTTGCATATTTGAGCGTAAGCGCGGTCGCGGCATCGTAGTCTTTGCTCAGGCAAAGATCGCAGATATCGGTCATGACGCGGGGCAGGAAATTGCCGAGCACGGACACTACGCCGACTCCGCCTATAGACATGCAGGGAACGGTGAAGATATCATCGCCGCTCCAGAAGTAAAGGTCGTCTCCGACGGCGGCACGGGTCTGCAGTATAAGGTTCACGTCCTTGGACGCTTCCTTGACGCCGTTTATCATCGGATGCTTGGACAGCTCGATATAGGTGGAGGCCGCAATGGTCACTCCCGTCCTGGAAGGCACGTGATAAACGATGATGGGGATATTCACACGGTCCGCTATGTGGGTGAAGTGAGCTATCAGACCGTTCTGCGTGGCCTTGTTGTAATACGGCGTGACGCACAGAAGCCCGTCGGCACCGCTTTTTTCGGCAGCGGTACCCATAATGACGGCGGAATTGGTGTCGTTGCTGCCGGAACCCGCGATGACCTTGATGCGGCCTGCGGCGTGCTTTACGGCGAAGTCAACGACTTTGATATGCTCGTCGATGCTCTGGGTGGAGCATTCGCCGGTCGTCCCGTTTATGACGACGGCGGCGGTACCGCCCGCTACCTGCAGATCTATGAGCTCGGCAAGCTTTTCATAATCGACGCCGTTTTCGAGATACGGGGTCACCATTGCGACCGAAGAGCCTTTGAATACAGGTGTTTTCATACTGCCTCCACGCAAAAACGCTTATTTGGGCTGGATGTATCCTTTCGCACAGTAGAGCTCGGCCATGAGTACGTTGCCGCCTGCCGCTCCGCGGAGAGTGTTGTGCGAGAGGCTTACAAACTTGTAATCGTACTGAGAATCGGGACGGAGACGCCCGATAGAAACGGCCATGCCGTTTTCAAGCATGCGGTCGAGTTTCGTCTGAGGCCTGTCGGGCTCCTCGAAATAGTTGAGGAACTTCTTCGGAGCGGAGGGAAGGCCGAGACCGGCTATCGGATTATCATAGTTGTCCCACGCGTAACGGATCTCTTCCATGGAAGGTTTGTTCCTGAATGATGCGAAAACGGCGGCCATATGTCCGTCGCTGACGGGTACGCGGAGGCACTGGGCAGTGATGGCGATGCCCTCGGCCTTGGCTATGACGCCGTCCTTTATCTCGCCCCAGACCTTGAGAGGTTCCTGCTCGGACTTTTCCTCTTCGCCGCCGATATAGGGGATGACGTTGTCTATCATTTCAGGCCAGCGTTCGAAGGTCTTGCCGGCGCCGGAGATCGCCTGATAGGTGCAGGCGAGAACTCTGTCGATGCCGTAACCGCGCAGAGCGTTGAGGGCGGGAACATAGCTCTGTATGGAGCAGTTGGACTTGACGGAGATGAAGCCCCTGGACGTTCCGAGCCTCTTGCGCTGATATTCCACGACCTGAATGTGGTCGGGATTGACTTCGGGTATGATCATGGGAACGTCCGGCGTCCAGCGGTGTGCGCTGTTGTTGGACATGACGGGGCATTCCAGTTTAGCGTATTCTTCTTCGAAAGCGCGTATCTCGTCCTTGGACATATCGACGGCGGAGAAAACGAAATCGTTCTCTTCGGCGATCTTACGGGCGTCCGCCACGGCATCTTTCATTACGAGATCCTTGTATTTCGCGGGAAGGGGAGTAGTCATGCACCAGCGGCCGCCGAGAGCTTCCTCGTAAGTCTTTCCGGCGCTGCGGGCGCTTGCCGCGACGGTGTTGAGTTCGAACCAGGGATGGTTCTCCATGAGCGTAATTAGTCTCTGACCTACCATTCCGGTAGCGCCGAGTATTCCGACCTTGTACTTTCTCATAATGACCTCCTTCACCGATGGCCGTCCGTGCACATGTATTCAAGCGGAGGCCGGATATCGGTATAAATTAGCTGTTGATACAACAGTTAAGATACTGTATAATAATATAAATACGTAAACTTGTCAATATTCCGGACCTTTCTGAAAGGCGTTCAAATGGTAAAGAAGATATATAAGTCATTCGTCCTTCTCCTGGTCGTGACGGCTATGCTTTTCGTCGCGCATCCGAGAAGTTCGGCATATACTTCTCAGGTCGAGATAATGCGTATAGGCCTTTATTACGGCAGCACCGAGCTGAGCTCCGCCAACCTTGCGCGAAGATACGGCGCCGGGTACCAGTTCGGATGGTACGATTCTTCCCGTGAATTCGTTCCGATCGCGTTCTGCGCCGAAAGCCAGATCACGATGATGAAGGACAAGAACATGTACCTGACCTGGGGATCGTCCTATACGGATGAAAAGCCCAGCAGCTATCCCGGCGTAGTGGGCTGCTACCACATCCTTCTGGACAGACTTCCGGCCGATTACGCTGAAGCCTGCGATCTGGCCGCACAGTTTTCGGGAGGCTTCGTAGGGTATTACAACGGCGTGTGGCGCGTCTGCGTAGGTTCATACGTCAGCGCCGACGACGCCAGGACGGCCATAGAGGAACGGGATTTTCTGGGCTCCGCATTCTCCGCGAGCTCATCATGCATCGTAGTCGTCAAAACGGGTACGACGGACATACTTTTCGAATTTGACTGCGGTTCGTCGTCGGCGTTCGCCGTAAAGCCTCTCGACGAGATCGATGAGAGCACGGGCCATGTGACCCGGAAGGCGCAGACATGGTTCAAGGGCCGCAGCTACTACGGCGGATTCCAGTACGCCCGTCTTTCCGGGAATGACATCACTGTGGTCAATTTCGTCCCGCTTGAGGACTACATCAAGGGCGTCGTTCCGTACGAATCCGGGTCGACCTGGCCGCTGGAAGCACTTAAGGCGCAGGCGCTGTGCGCGAGAACGTATGCCGTCAGGAATCTGGGCAACCACGCTTCCAGGGGATTCGATCTCTGCAATTCGACCGACTGCCAGGTATATTTCGGGACCGAGGGAGCGACCGAAGTCAGCGACAGGGCCGTCGACGAGACGGCCGGAAGGTTCGTCGTGTATAACGGAGAGCTCTGCGACACCGTATATCATTCGTCGGACGGCGGCGCCACAGAGGACAGCGAGAACGTCTTTTTCGCGGCCCTTCCTTATCTGCGCGGCGTTGTCGACCCGTACGAGAGTAACGTAAATACCGGCTATTCGCACTGGAGCTACACTTACACTGCCGACGATATCACGTGGATACTACAGAACAAGGGCTACAACTGCTCGACCATCGTCAGCATTACGCCGACATATACCAGAATGGGCAATATCTATTCACTCAAGTTCAAGGACGAGAACGGAAAGACATTCACCTTCAACAAGTCAAGCGCCGGCAGCATCCTCTACAGTTCGACTCTGAAAAAATACACGCACAGCCAGCGCTTCACGATAGAATGTGTCGGAGAGACGGGGATACAGCTGTACGTCAACGACGGCAACAGTCCAGCGGATTCCTCTTCGCTGTATGCCGTCGGTTCATCGGGAACACAGGCCATAGGCTCGGCATCGGAACTCACCGTCATTACCGGTTCCGGCACGGAGACCGTGGAGATAAAGAATTCCGGACCTGAACTGTCTGCCGACGCTTACGTCGTGACGGGCAGCGGCTGGGGCCATAACGTCGGGATGAGCCAGTACGGGGCGCTGGCGATGGCAAACCTCGGCTATTCGTGCGAAGATATAATAAAGTTCTATTTCACCGGAGTCTCTATAGAATGAAAACATCCGATTTTTACTATGATCTGCCCGAAGAACTGATAGCGCAGACACCTCTAGACAGACGCGATTCTTCGCGTCTGCTCGTTCTGGATAAGGCTACCGGAGCGCGTGAACACAGACACTTTTCCGACATCGCGGATTATCTGGTACCCGGAGATCTTCTCGTTCTGAACGATTCGCGCGTTATTCCCGCGAGGCTGCTCGGAGCGCGCGAGACCGGAGGTGCCGCGGAGATCCTTCTTCTCAATGAGAAGGATGACGGCCGTTGGGAGTGCCTTGTTAGGCCGGGGAAAAAACTCAGACAGGGCGCGACGGTCATCTTCGGCAACGGCGAACTGACCGCGGTGATAGATGAGGTCCTTCCGGACGGAAACAGGATAGTGCGATTTGAATACGAGGGCATTTTCCTTGAGGTGCTCGAAAGACTGGGAAGGATGCCGCTGCCGCCGTACATAAAGCGTGAACTGCAGGACGGAGAGCGTTACCAGACAGTTTACTCGAAGAATCCCGGCAGCGCTGCCGCGCCGACTGCAGGCCTGCACTTTACGCCGGAACTTCTGGAAACGCTCAGGCAGAAAGGCGTCGAACTGTGTTTTTTGACTCTTCATGTCGGTCTCGGTACGTTTCGCCCCGTCAAGGAAGAGGATCTGGAAGATCACCTCATGCACGAAGAATACTGCGTAGTGAGCTCCGAGGCCGCCTCGCAGATAACGCGGGCCAAGAAGGAAGGCAGAAGAGTCGTGTCATGCGGGACGACATCCTGCAGGACGCTCGAGGCTCTGAGCGCGGAAGACGGCACGATCGAACCGTTCTCCGGCAATATAAACATTTTCATATACCCGGGTTACAGATTCAAATGCATCGACGCGCTCATCACCAATTTTCATTTGCCGGAAAGCACTCTGATAATGCTGGTCTCTGCCTTCGCCGGAAGGGAAAAGATACTTGACGCATACAGGGAAGCCGTTGAAATGAAGTACAGATTCTTTTCGTTCGGCGACGCAATGTTCATTCACTGATGCGGAGGAATTATGTTTGAACTGATCAGGACCGACGGCAAAGCAAGACGCGGACGATTCACAACGCCTCACGGCGCCGCGGAGACTCCCGTTTTCATGAACGTCGGAACAATAGGAGCGATAAAGGGAGCCGTTGCAGCCGAAGAACTTCACGGACTTGGAACGCAGATAGAGCTTTCGAATACATATCATCTTCATCTCAGACCCGGAGAAAACGTGGTAAAGGATCTGGGAGGTCTTCACAGGTTCATGGGGTGGGACGGACCCATCCTCACGGACAGCGGCGGTTTTCAGATATTCTCTCTGGCGAAACTGCGCAAGATAACGGAAGACGGCGTTACTTTCCGCTCTCATATAGACGGAGCCAGAATATCGATGTCACCTGAAGACAGTATGCGCATACAGTCCTATCTAGGTTCCGACATCGCCATGGCTTTCGACGAATGCGTGGAGATACCTTCGCCCCCCGAATATATGAAGCAGGCGGCGGAAAGAACGGCCAGATGGCTGGGAAGATGCGTTGACGAGCTGGCTGCCCTGAATTCCCGAAGCGACGCGACGAACCCGGGACAGGTGCTGTTCGGGATAAACCAGGGCGGCATAGACAAGGCGCTCCGCATAGAACACATGCAGCTGATCGCGGAATACGACCTCGCAGGATACGCCATAGGAGGACTTGCGGTCGGAGAAACGGCGCAGGAGATGTACGATACCATATCCGCAGTGGAACCGTATATGCCGTCTGACAGGCCCAGATATCTCATGGGAGTCGGAACTCCGGAGAATATCGTGGAATCCGTGGACAGAGGAGTGGACTTCTTTGACTGTGTTATGCCGGCAAGAAACGGGAGGCACGGGAAGTTTTATACTAGACACGGAGTACTTAATATAAAAAACGAACAGTACGAGCGCGACGAACGGCCTATTGACGAAGAATGCGGATGCCCGGTATGCAGGATGCATTCAAGAGCATATATAAGACATCTCTTTAAAGCAGGGGAGATGCTGGCCATGCGCTTCGGGGTCATGCATAATCTATGGTATTACAATGAGCTCATGGCAAGGATAAGAGAGGCAATAGATAACGGAAATTATGCGGCTTTCAAAGAAGACTTTTATAAAAACGACTGCTGCAAAAATAAATCCTTGCAATAAGCGTCGACAAAAGGTATAATCAAGCATCAGATTGAAGGAGGATAAGTATCTTGTCTACCAAAGCCAAAAGAATAATCGCAGTGATTTGCGTTGTTGCAGTTCTCGTAGCGCTGTTTGCGGGCTGCATGGCACCCCAGACTGCCGCAGAAGGCACGGCCGAAGGGGAAGCCGCGAAGAGCCCTCTCGGAAACTATACCTACATCATAATGTTCGTTCTTCTCATCGTCGTTTTCTATTTCTTCCTTATAAGACCGGAAAACAAGAAGAAAAAGAAACTCGCTGAGATGAGAAACGAACTCTCCGTTGGCGACGAGATAACAACCATCGGCGGCCTAACCGGAAAGATATGCTCGATAAAGGATGATCTCATCACTTTCGAGACGGGTGAAGACAGAGTCCGCATCCAGGTAACGAAGTGGGCTGTTTCCACCAAGGGCACTGATACGAACCAGACAGCGAAATAAAAAGATAAGAGGCCGGGGACGTACCCCGGCTTCTTTGTATACGGATATATCTCCCGACATGCTCGCTCTGATGAATAAAGCGAGAGCCGGGAGATTATTCGTATTTATATAGATCAGCGACAAAGAAACGGAATAACGTAAGGGGAGTAAGAAGCCTCTCCGCAGGACAGAAAAGACGCCGTATAAAACAGAATAGAAAAAAGACGTTATGTCATAAGTAACAAAAACGGGAGGACCATATGGCTATGATTACTATATGTATATACGCTGTAATCATCAAAAAACGTTTACATAATACTTGAGATGGAAACAATATATAGTGCTGTGCCATATTGCCGCCAACAAAATCAAGTGTTTTGCGGCTTTTGGCTTGCTGAAGGGAAGAAGAGATGGTTTTAATGTTAACATAATAATGTTTACATAAAATATTGTCATAATAACCAAAAATAAGTTTTTTTGTCACTTTTGCTTGATTATTTTTTTTATTTGTAATATATTTATTGCACATCGCCGTATGACTGTATTTGGATATCTCCGGATCAGTTTACGGAGGTTATGTGTTTTGCGCATCCAAAACTCGTAAACCGGTTTACAGATAACGGCTTTTCTGTATATCACATGTTAGCTGTATGAGTTTTCGAGGAGAATCTCGCGTTCTATCGGATTTTTACATGCCTGGTTTACATCAGGTTGTCGTAAAAACGGATACGGAAGGATTATCGAGGTTACATAAGCGAAAACGTATTTTCAGTTTATTTATTGAGGATCTGTACATGCGGTGGTCATGGCCGGAAAGGCATACGGCCTGATTTGCGACGGTACTGTCCATATATGGCGTTTTGAACGCCGGTTACCATTTTCCTTTTTATAACCCTTGTGCAATATATTTTAGGAAGGTATCAAGACATGACGGACGATGAGCTGCTCGTTGAGCAATTCAAGGGCTACCTCACCAATGAAAAAAAGGCTTCGTCTAATACGTTAGTCTCATATCTGCGGGACGTGAACCAGTTTGAGAAACATCTGGGTCGGTCCGAGTCTGCGTCTCTTCTTTCCGTTACTTCCGACGACGTGCAGGGGTACGTAAAGTGGATGAAAAAGAACGGGAAATCCGTTGCGACCATGTCGCGCAGCGTTGCTTCTTTAAAGTGCTTTTATAACTATCTCATTACAAAAGGACTTATTGAAGTCAATCCCGCCGCCCATATCGAAATGGACAAGCAGAGCCGCAAACTTCCCGAGATCCTTACCAGCAAAGAGGTCGAGCTTTTCCTCGACCAGGCCGACGGCAACGATGTCAAGGGTATACGTGACAAGGCTATGCTGGAGCTGCTCTATGCGACCGGCATACGCGTTACGGAACTTATCGATCTTGACATAAGCGATGTCAATCTTTCTGCCGGCGTAGTGAGATGCAGAGGCAAGGACAAGGAACGCCTTATCCCGATGTATTCCGTCGCAATAAAGGCGATCTCCGAATACCTTGAGCGCGTAAGGCCGAATATGATCGCCGATCCTGACGAGCAGGCTTTCTTCGTTAACATCAGCGGTACCCGTATGTCCCGTCAGGGATTCTGGAAGATAGTAAAGTCCTATCAGCAGAAGGCCGGCATAGATAAGGAGATCACGCCCCATACGCTCCGGCACTCGTTCGCCGCGCATCTGCTCGAAAACGGCGCCGATCTCCGCTCGATTCAGGAAATGCTCGGACATGCCGACATATCCTCCACGCAGGTGTATGCAAAGATAGTAAAGAAGCAACTCAAGGACGTTTATAACAGAGCTCATCCTAGAGCCTGACGGAGTATGCAATGAGTCTCTTCAGACCCTATCAATACAAGAACAAGCCTGATTTCCCGAAGGATGCTCCCATAAAAAACGGTTTTTTCGTTTTCTGGGAGATCTACTTCAGGAAATTTTGGCGTTTTTTGACACTTAATCTTCTGTTCTTCGTTACGACGATGCCGTTCCTGTTCGTCTTCTACATCGCCGCCACGGGGTACTTTGCCGGAAGCTCCGTGCTTGCGGCGGCCGGAGAGGGATATGATCTTTTCGCCGGCATCGGCATATTCGCAGCGGTCATGGATGTGATACCAAACTTTCTGTATATACCCATCCTGATCGTCGCAGTCATCATCTACGGACCTTTGAAGATGGGTCAGACGTATGTCTTCCGGAATTTCGCACGTGAAGAACATGCGTGGCTTTCCGACGTGTTCTCCCGCGCCTGGAGCAATGTCAGGCAGGGACTCTTCTTCGGCATACTTGACTGTATCGTCATCCCGCTCCTGATAATGGGGTCTTTCGGCAGCGTTCTGAACACGACCGCGACAATAAGCGTGATTTCTCTCATAATGCGCATACTTGCCGCTCTCGTTCTGGTGTTCTACCTGTACATGCGGAAGTATTTCTACCTTATCGCCGTTACGATGAATCTGAACGTGTTCCAGATCATCAGGAACTCGATGCTCTTCGTCTTCATTGCTTTCGGAAGAAACGTTCTCTCGGGTCTGGTCAATCTCATACTGTTCGTCGTATGCATCATGACACTGCCGATGATAACGTTTGTGACCCTTCCGCTGTTCTATTACTCCTTCAACGGATTTGCCAACTGTTTCATATGCTATCCGCCTGTTAAGAAATTCCTGATCCTTCCCGCGATGCAGCTGGAAAGAGAGAACGCCGGCGAAGCCTCCGGAGAACCGGAGGAAGTCAACGACGAAGAGGCTGACGCGGAAGAATGAATAATAAAGCCTGCCGTCTTATGCCGGCAGGCTTTATTATTTCCTTTTATTGTTTTCCTCGCTGCGATGTGATACAATAATATATCAGAAATTGTGGCGGTGTGATTTATGCTTGTACTCGGTTTTGACCCCGGGATCGCGACTGTCGGTTTCGGAGCAGTCAGCTGTGAAAAGGGGTCGCTCTCTCTGATTCAATACGGCGTCATCACTACTCCGGCGGGACTGCCGCTTTCGGAAAGGCTCGACCAGATATTTGAGGACGCGACTCAGCTCATAGATCTTTTCAAGCCCGATGAGATCGCCATCGAGGAGCTTTTCTTCAACACCAATATCACCACCGGTATCTCTGTTGCTCACGGAAGGGGAGTCCTTCTTCTCGCCTGCAGGCGGGCGGGGGTACCTATCAGGGAGTATACGCCGCTTCAGGTCAAGCAGTCGGTCGTCGGATACGGCCGCGCAGAGAAGAGACAGGTCCAGGATATGGTGAAGCGCCTTCTGAAGATGGAGACCGTTCCTAAGCCGGATGACGCGGCTGATGCGCTTGCCATAGCCATATGCCACGCCAGAGCCGCCACGTCGCTCATATATAAAGATTGGGGTAACAACACATGTTCTACTACCTGAAAGGCCGTGTAGCCCTCATAAGGCCGTATATGGCCGTAATAGACTGCGGAGGTGTGGGATACGCCTGCCATACGACGCTCAAGACTCTCGCCGCCATCAATCAGGGAGATGACGCGAAGCTCTTTACGTACTGCAACGTGCGCGAGGACGCTTTCGATATCTACGGATTCGCTTCTGAGCCAGAGCTGGAATGCTTCAAGCTGCTTATAGGCATAACCGGTGTCGGGCCGAAGGCCGCCATATCGATACTGTCGTCTAGTTCGCCTGAAGACCTCGCCGCGTCCGTCGTTTCCGGAAACGAGAAGGCTCTTACCGTCGCTCCGGGGATAGGGAAGAAGCTGGCTCAGAGAATAATGCTCGAGCTTCGCGACAAGATGGGAGAGACGCTCACGGACGGCGCCATATATCCGGCGGTTCCCTCGTCCGCTTCTCCGGACAGCCAGAAGGTCAGGGACGTCAACGCCGCGCTCACGGTGCTCGGCTATACGCCCGGAGAGATAAGCGCCGCAATGAAGACCATTGAGACGGATAAGCTCACAGCGGAGGAGATTATCAAGGAGATCCTCAAGAGATCGCTCAAATAACCGGAGGAAGAAATGAGTATTGATTTTTCGAAGGAGATCGAACTCGGCAACAGACTGACCGAGTCGCAGTTCGTGCCGGAAGACGCGGGCGAGATCTCACTGCGTCCCATGACTCTTTCCGACTCGGATTTCATAGGACAGGAAAAAGCCAAACGAAATCTCGAAGTGTTCATCCAGGCTGCGAAGAACAGGGGAGAAGCGCTCGACCACGTTCTCCTGCACGGACCTCCGGGTCTTGGCAAGACCACGCTCGCCACCATCATAGCCAACGAGATGGGCGTCAATATACGCAAGACCTCCGGTCCCGCCATCGAGAAGCCGAGAGATCTCGCCGCGCTGCTGACGAACCTCAACGAAGGGGACATCCTTTTCGTCGACGAGATACACAGACTCAACAGATCGGTCGAGGAGATCCTTTACCCGGCCATGGAAGACAACGAGATCGACATCATTATCGGTCAGGGTCCGTCCGCCAATTCAATCAGGCTGGAACTCAAGAAATTCACGCTTGTCGGCGCCACTACACGTTCCGGCCAGCTTTCAGCTCCGCTCAGAGACCGCTTCGGAGTGATTCTGAAGCTTGAGCTCTATTCCCCCGAGGAACTCAAACACATCATAATAAGAAGCGCGAAACTGCTCGGGATAGGCATAGAGGACAAGGGTGCCGAGGAGATAGCCAAGCGCTCCAGAGGCACGCCGCGCATCGCGAACAGACTGCTCAAACGCGTTCGCGACTTCGCTGAAGTGAGGGCTGACGGCGTTATCACGCGCGCACTGGCAGACGAGGCTCTCAACCAGCTCGAGATAGACGGACTCGGCCTCGACTCGGTTGACCGACGTCTTCTGGAGAGCATAATCCGCAATTACGGCGGAGGCCCCGTCGGTCTCGAGACTCTTGCCTCGACGATCAACGAGGAATCAGTGACTATCGAGGACATGTACGAACCTTATCTTCTTCAGCAGGGTTTCATCACACGCACTCCGCGGGGAAGATGCGCCACACGCCGAGCATACGAACATCTCGGCATCGCCTATCTCGGACAGGAGAGTATGGACCTCTGAAGACGGCGGATTGGCAAATAATGAAAAAATACCTTGTGGGTTTGTCAATGATGTGTTACACATCAGGGAAAGAATAAAGGACCTGCTTAGGTGAATGCCAATTAAGAGGTCTCATCGGGAAATTGTTGTATTCTCTGTTCCAAACAGCGAGCTGCCTGCTGAAATCCTCGAAGGAATAGAACTTGTGTTCAGCATAGAAATACTCGTTGTCTTTCCTGTGACTTCTTTCTACCTTGCCGTTATGCCTGGGCGTATAAGGCTTTATGAGATGATTCCGGATCCCAAGCCGGTCAAGCGTGATCTCAAAGAGAGTCTTTTTGTCGCTGGGGTTTCCTTTCAGACGATTGGTGAATTCAGCACCGTTGTCAGTCTGAACACATTCAATGAGATAGGGAAAACGATCT
>JAEEGL010800777.1_pt1 | contig 14808 bp, 10 predicted proteins | sample 9134231 | NCBI WGS metagenome assembly JAEEGL01 (sample SAMN16246548, study PRJNA631951) | gut metagenome | biome: gut microbiome; feature: rumen; material: fiber-attached | host: Bos | place: Iran: Karaj | collected 2018-10 | reverse complement strand
GATTGGAAAGGCTGACAAACTCCGATTTCTTAATATAGCCGAAGGCAGTTTGGCTGAATGCATGAATTACATACTGCTTTCCTTCGACCTTCATTTCATCAGTGAGCAGCAGTATCAGCGCTTGTGTGAAGTAATAACAAGTACGGGAAAGCTGCTTACAGCTTACAGCAATGGCATCATTAACAATAATGGTATAAATCCGGAGTTGGTGTGAGCGTAAAGAGCCAAGAGTAGGACTATTGTCCAAACTCCTAAACTCCCAAACTCCCAAACTCCCCAAAGTAAATAATTATGCAAAATCCCTTTTCATTAGAAGGCAAAAACGCCTGGATTACCGGCGCCTCTTACGGCATCGGTTTCAACATCGCCAAGGCTTTCGTGGCTGCTGGCATCAAGAACATTATTTTCAACGACATCAATGAGGCGGCTCTCGAACGCGGACTCAACAACTACAAAGAGGCTGGCATCGAGAACGTCAAAGGCTACGTGTGCGACGTGACCAAAGAAGATGACGTGAAAGCACTCGTGGAGAAAATCCATGAGGAGGTAGGACAGATTGACATCCTCGTCAACAATGCGGGCATCATCAAACGCATCCCCATGCACGAGATGAAAAGAGCCGAGTTCCAACAGGTCATCGACATCGACCTCGTGGGACCGTTCATCGTCTCTTCTGCCGTGCTGCCTGAGATGATGGAACGCCGTGAGGGTAAAATCATCAACATCTGCTCGATGATGAGCGAACTGGGACGTGAGACGGTGAGCGCATACGCTGCTGCCAAGGGCGGACTGAAGATGCTCACACGTAACATCTGCTCGGAGTATGGTGAGTACAACATCCAATGCAACGGCATCGGCCCGGGTTATATCGCTACACCGCAGACGGCTCCACTGCGCGAGCGCCAACCCGACGGCAGCCGTCATCCGTTCGACTCGTTCATCTGCGCCAAGACCCCGGCAGGACGCTGGCTCGAACCCGAGGAGCTGGGCGGTCCCGCTGTCTTCCTCGCATCTCATGCCTCTGATGCCGTCAACGGACACGTGCTCTACGTGGATGGTGGTATTCTGGCGTATATCGGCAAGCAACCCTAATGGTCACTTGCGCCACGTCAACAAAAAAAGGTGTTCTGTCATCAGAACACCTTTTTGAATTTCTTTAACAAAACCGATTAGATGGCCAAGTCGGCGCCAGCTTTGAACTTCACCACTTTCTTAGCAGCAATCTGAATCTTCTCTTTTGTAGCGGGGTTGATGCCCTCACGTGCGGGACGGTCAGCCACGGCAAATGTACCGAAACCAATGAGTTGAACTTTGTCACCCTCTTTCAGGGCACCTGCGATTGCTCCTAATGTAGCCTCAAGAGCTTTTTTAGCATCAGCCTTGGTGAGCTCGGCACCTGCGGCGATTTTCTCGATAAGTTGAGTCTTGTTCATAATTTAGTATGATAATTAAGATGAAATGTAAATAGTATTACCAAAATTTGCGACAAATATAGGGCAATCCTTTGATAAAACAAACAAAAAAAGGAAAAAAGTGAAGAAAAACATGAAAAAAAGTGTCTATGAGGCTGATTTTGTGCCGTATAACGGATATTTTTCGTAATTTTGCGCCCGCAAACAACAAAAAACGGTAACACGATGCGTAGTATTCCAACGGTAACTAAAAACCTGCTCATCATCAATATTATTGCCTTCATCGCCTCGTTGGTGCTGGCTGGCAAGGGTATTGATTTGAACAATATATTCGGATTGCACTTCTTCATGGCTTCCGACTTCCACCTCTACCAGTTTTTCACCTATATGTTTATGCACGGTGGCTGGGAGCATATTTTCTTTAATATGTTCGCTTTGTGGATGTTCGGTTGCGTGGTGGAGAACGTCTGGGGACCTAAGAAATTCCTATTATATTACATTTTGTGCGGCATCGGCGCTGGCTTCGTGCAGGAAATTGCCCAGTTGGTTTCGCTTTGCATCACTTATCATTTCAGTTTGGGCGACGTGTTCTCCTTGAGAGATGAACTGGCTGTTGCGCTCAACGGTTGGACCACCGTAGGTGCCTCGGGTGCCATCTATGCCGTCTTGTTGGCCTTCGGTATGATTTTCCCCAACGAGCGCATTTTCATCTTCCCCCTGCCCATCCCCATCAAAGCCAAGTGGTTTGTCATGTTCTATGTGGTGGTGGAGCTCTTTTCGGCTATGGGTTCGGGCGGCAACGACAATGTGGCGCACTTCGCACACCTCGGTGGTATGCTCTTCGGATTCATCCTCATCCGCTATTGGACCAAACATCCTGAAGTGGGAAGCGGCTACGGTCGTAACAAAGGACAGCAGTTCTTCGACCGGATGCGCAACTCCTGGGAGAACCGCAGCCATCGCAGCGCTGGCACTTCAAGCACCCGGACCAACACAAGCCGCACACAGACGCAGCAACCCCGACGGGAGACCGACCAACAATACAACGTACGCAAAAAGCGTGAGCAAGATGAGATAGACATCATCTTGGACAAGATACGCAAGAGTGGTTATGATAGTCTGACCAAGGAAGAGAAGCAAAAACTCTTTGATGCGGGCAAGAAAAGATAATGTCAACACTCAAGAAATGGTTCGTGCGTCCCATCGCGGCCCTTAATGTCATCGTGGTGCTGCTGATGGTGGTAACGGGTTATTCTGGATATGTCAATCCGGTCAACCATCCGCTATGGGCGGTGTCGGGCTTGGCTTTCCCCCTCTTCATGGTGCTCAACGCCTCTTTTTTGATTGTCTGGCTGCTGCTGCACCGGCGCTATCTGCTCATCCCGCTTTTGGGATTCATCGTGTGCCTGTTCCCCGTGCGCACGTACATACCTATCAATTTTCACCAAGACACCCCCGAAGGCGCCATCAAGGTGGTGTCGTTCAATGTTCATCTCTTTGAGGGGTGGAAATTCCGTTACAAACAGATGAATCCCACCGTGAAGTACCTGAAAACGTGTGATGCCGACATCGTTTGTTTGCAGGAGGCGGGACTCAACGAGGTGAGAAACGAGAAACTCGACCAGAAGATGGCGGTGGTCTATCCCTATCACGAGCGTATCTCCTACCGCGGCAACGCCCTGGCCATCTATAGCAAATGGCCCATCCTGGCTACTGAACGCATCAAATATACGTCGGCAGGCAATCTCAGCACGGCCTCAAGGGTGCTCGTACAAGGCGACACCGTGCTTGTGGTGAACAATCACTTGGAGACTTACGGACTGTCGTATCAAGACAAGGACGACGTGGGCGAGATTCTCATCGGCAAGGGCAAGGTGCGCGACACCACCTTCCTCAGCAAGATGGAGAATGCGAGCCGCTTGAGGGCACCGCAGGCCGACGCTGTGTCGGCGTATATCCGTCGCAGCGGGCTCAAAAGCGTCATCGTCTGCGGCGATTTCAACGACCATCCCCTTTCTTACGCTCATCACACCATCGGCCGGGGTCTCACCGATTGCTATGAGACCGCCGGTTGCGGGCCGGGATTCTCATACGACCGCAACCGCATGTATGTGCGTATCGACCATATTTTCTGTTCGAAAGATTGGCGGTGTTATGACTGCTATGTTGATAGGAAAGTGCAACTTTCTGACCATTATCCTATCATTTGCACCCTCAAAAAGCGCTCAAATCGCTAAAAAATGAATATTTAAGCGGTAAAATTTTTCAGAGTGTGAAAAAATAACTAACTTTGCACGCTAATTAGGTAAATAGGCGAAAAATAAGTAATTATAAAATAATCATTCAACTAAAATGCAAACTTTTGAAAAAGTAATTGTCAGTACTGTAGCGGTCTTATTGACGCTCGTATGTCTCTTTTATCTGTCTTTCTCGGTTGCTACAAGCCACTTCGAGAGCGAAGCTGCCCAGATCGCAGATAAAACAGCCCGCCAGGACTACTTAGACTCCGTGAAGTATTTCGGAAAGTCGTATCGCGACTGTCTGGAGACTCAGGTGGGTCTCGGTCTTGACCTGAAAGGTGGTATGAACGTGGTGCTCGAAGTGTCGGTGCCCGACCTGGTCGAGAATCTCGGTAATACCAAAGACGAGACGTTCAACGCCGCTCTGAAAGCCGCTAAGGCAGAGGCCAAAGACGAAAGTGATTTTATCGGCCTGTTTATCAAGAAATTCAAGGAAATGGCACCCGAACGCAGTCTTGCTGCCGTCTTCGCTACATCTAATTTCGGTGAGGTGAAGAGCAACAGCTCCGACGAGGAGGTGGAACAGCTCCTGCGTACCAAACTCGAAGAGACGGTGGCCGACTCACGTAACGTCATCGCCAACCGTATCGACCAGTTTGGTGTGGTGCAGCCGAATATCCAGCAACTCGAGGGCGGTCAAGGACGCATCATGGTGGAAATGCCGGGTGTGAAAGAGGTGGACCGCATGAAGAAACTGCTTGAGAGCAGTGCTAACCTGGAGTTCTGGGAGGTGTATCCCTCAAAAGAGATTGCTGGTGTCATCTCACAGATAGGACAGCAATATGCTGCCGGTGAAACGACCGTGGCCGACACGCTCAGCGCCGACACGACTGCCGCTAAGACTGTGGCCGCCATCGCTGCCGAGGGTAAGGAAGATGCCAAAGGTAATAAAAAACTCACCGAGATGTTGCAACTGCGCGGCGATGACTATTGCGTCGTAGGTTATGCCAACGAGCTCGATACCCCTGCCATCAACACGATTATTCATTCGAACGTTGCACAGCGTCTGCTCGACAGAGATGTCCGCCTCTATTGGAGTGCCAAATCTGCTGAGGGAATGGGCAAGCACGTCTTCGCGCTCTACTGTCTGCGTGGTGTGAAACCTGCCATGGACGGTGATGTGGTGACCGATGCCAAGGATGAGTTCGAACAACTGAAGAACCAGCCCGTGGTGACCATGAAGATGAACGACGACGGCGCCCGTGCATGGGCCAACCTGACCAAGAAGAACGTGGGCCGTCCCGTGGCTATCGTCCTCGACCGTCTCGTCTATAGCGCTCCTAACGTCAATCAGGAAATCACTGGCGGTAACTCGCAGATCAGCGGTAACTTCACCCTGCAAGACACCAAGGAACTGGCTTCGACACTGAAATCAGGTCGTATGAAGGCTCCTGTTAAGATCGTGCAGTCTGAGGTCGTAGGTCCGTCGCTCGGTGCTCAGTCCATCAAGCAGGGTATCATCTCGTTTATCATCGCCTTTGTGGTGTTGATGATTTACATGGTGCTCATGTACGGTTTCATTCCGGGTATGGTGGCCAATATGGCACTGTTGCTCAACCTCTTCTTCACCATGGGTATCATGGCCTCGTTCCAGGCCGCGCTCACCATGCCGGGTATCGCCGGTGTCGTGCTGACCCTTGGTATGGCTGTTGACGCTAACGTGCTGATTTATGAACGTACGAAGGAGGAGATGCGAGCCGGAAAGAATGTGCGTCAGGCGCTCTCCGCCGGTTATAGCAACGCCTTCTCGGCTATCTTCGACTCCAACCTCACCTCTATCATCACAGGTATCATCCTGGCAGTGGTCGGTATGGGTCCGGTGCGCGGCTTCGCCATCACGCTCATCATCGGTATCTGCTGTTCGTTCTTTACCGCCGTGTTCCTCACACGTCTGGTGTATGAGAACCGCATGAAGCGCGACAAGTGGCTCAACCTCACGTTCACCACTCCGCTCTCGAAGAACATGCTGCAGAACACCCATTTCAATTTCATGGGAATGTACAAGAAGACCTTCGTCATCTGGGGTGTTATCGCTGCTATCTTCATCGGCTTCTTCTTCATCCGCGGTCTGAGCCGTAGCATCGACTTCACCGGTGGTCGCAACTATGTGGTGAAACTGGCCAAGCCCGTTCCCGTGGAGGATGTGCGTAATGCCTTGAAGGGTGCCTTCGTCTATGAAGAGGGTGACATGAAGGGACAAGAGGCCAACACGACGGTCATCGCGTTCGGTGAAGAGGGCAATGTGCGTGTCTCTACCAACTGGATGATTGACTCGGGCGAGGCTTCAGTCGACGACCAGGCCGAGACCATCCTGTATGAGACGCTGTCTAAAGCCGGACTGGTGACACAGAAGAGCATCGAAGCGTTCAAAGATCCCGATGTGCATGACGGTGGTTCTATCATCAGCAGCACCAAGGTGGGTCCGAGCATCGCCAGCGATGTGACCAACAAAGCCATCATCAGTGTCATCGTGGCTCTGATCGCCATCTTCCTCTACATCCTGTTGCGTTTCCGCAATGTGGCCTTCTCCGTCGGCTCTATCGTGGCTCTGTTCCTCGACACCTTGATTGTGGTCGGTTTCTTCTCGGCTCTTTGGGGCATCCTGCCCTTCTCGCTCGAGGTTGACCAGACCTTCATCGGTGCTATCCTGACGGTGGTGGGTTACTCCATCAACGATAAGGTGGTGGTCTTCGACCGTGTGCGTGAGAATATGCGACTCTATAAGAAACGCGACAAGCAGACGCTCTTCAACACCTCGTTGAACCAGACCTTGGCTCGTACCATCAACACCTCTGTTTCTACGTTGATTGTGTTGCTCACCATCTTCATCTTCGGTGGTGTGAGCATCCGCAGCTTCGCTTTTGCTATGATTCTCGGTGTCATCTTCGGTACCCTGTCGTCTATCTTCATCGCTGCTCCTGTGGCTTACCTGACCATGGGCAGCAAGATTAAGGAAGAAGAGGCTGCTTCCACCGCCGTTGAGGAGACGAAGAAGTAATCAAGGACATCTCCTTTAACCACAACAAAAAAGGCGTATCAAAAGAATCTTTTGGTACGCCTTTTTCGTAGTCTCACCGGGAATCGAACCCGGATCTAATCTTTAGGAGAGACTTATTCTATCCATTGAACTATGAGACCCCTTTTGAATGTTGAGTTTTGAATTTTGACGAGTTGTTGAGGTCAAAGACCGAAAAATTTTGAGTTGTCGCCTTCGGCGATGTTGAATGTTGAATTGTGGCTGCAAAGGTACGGGAAAAATGGGGAAATATCAAATAATTGTGAATGAAATTAAACTTTCCCCTTAAAAAGTCATCTAATTATTGATGTTTCAGTATACACGTCATCATCCAAGAAAAGACACCGTGCGGTGTCTGCCATATACATTTTGTTATGAATAGATTGTTATTCCTCTTATTGATTTGTTTTTGTGCCGTAGGCTCTGCATGGGCACAAGGGAGTGTCAGAGGAAAGATTAAAGACAAACAGACCGACGAACCAATGGGTTATGTCAATGTCGTCGTCACACAGCAAGGAACTACAACCGTGGTCAACGGTGCCATCACCGATATCAACGGCGATTTTCATGTCAAAGGTCTGTCCAATGGAAATTACACCTTACGCATCACTTTTGTGGGGTATAAAGACGTGACCCGTGAATTCAGCGTCACGGCGGCCAAACCGCATGCCCATTTCTCACAGATTTTCCTGTCAGAAGATGCCAATGTGTTAAAAGAGGTGACTGTGACCGGACAACGGTCAGCCATGCGCTTAGAGGTGGACCGGAAGTCGTTCGATGTGTCGCAAGATATCGCCAACGCGGGTGGAGCGGCTTCTGATGTGCTTGAAAATATCCCCTCGGTGGAGGTGGATAACGACGGTAATATCTCACTGCGCGGCAACTCCAGCGTCGAAGTGTGGATTAACGGACGTGCCAGCGGTCTCACTTCCGACAACCGGGCGCAAATCCTGCAGCAACTGCCGGCTGAGAGCATCGAGCGCATTGAGGTCATCGACAACCCGTCGGCCAAATTCTCTGCCGAGGGCAGCGCAGGCATCATCAATATCGTACTGAAGAAAGACCGGAAAGCCGGTTATTACGGTTCGTTGCAGGCGGGAGCCAACACGCGGGGCAGTGCCAATACCAGTTTTAATATCAACTACAACAGCAGTGCGTTGGACGCCTATTTCAATATCGGATACCGTCACCGTCACAACAATGGCGGCGGAGGCATGAGCAGACAGGAGTATCTGAAGACCAACCAATATCAGGAATACCGCAGGAGCAACGACGATATGGGCAATAACCTCTTCACCCGGGCGGGTCTCACCTGGCATGCTACCAAAAAGGATGACTTCTCGTTCTCAGGTATGGCGATGTTAGGCGGCAGGAAGAATTACAACTATACGCCCTATCACTTCGGAAACATCGGGGCGGCGCAAGACACTTATCTGATGTACCGTCGCTCCCATGGTTGGGGTGACATGCGCATGATGCACGGCGAGTTCAAATAACGGCACAGTTTCCCCGACACGCATTTCCTCGACTTCGTGGTGGAGTTCAACCGTTGGAAGTCGGACAACAAGAATGAATATCAGGATTCCACCACTTATTATGATGGCGTCACCCCCAAAGAATATTCATATCAGTACCGGCCCATGTTTACGAACAACCGCTCGTGGGAGGTCAGGCTCGACTATGAGAATCCTGTCAACGAGAATTTCTTGTTGCAAGCAGGCTACAACGGACGTTTCTCGCATGAGAACACACCGCAGGAGTCGTGGGTGGACAACACCTGGCAAGGACTCAACATGGTGGAGGACCATGACTACTATAACCGTTTCATCTACGATTTGGATGTGCATGCCCTATATGCCACCACAACCCTGAAATTCGGCAAATTCGGTGTCATGGCGGGCTTGCGAGGCGAGTATTGGCGCGTCAACACCAATAGCTATACGTGGGACCAGGAGCACGACGCCTCCTTGCGCGAAAAACCGTTCAAGAAGGATTATTTCCAACTCTTCCCCAGCGTGTTCCTTTCATATCAGTTCACGGAGAACGACCAGTTGCAACTCAACTACACCCGTCGTCTGCGCCGGCCGTGGGGCGGACAACTCAACTCGTTCAAGAACACACGCGACGCATCCATGGTGGAGTTTGGTAACCCCGAACTGACTCCGGAGTTTTCCAATTCCTTCTCGCTCAATTACTTGAAGACCTGGACTGAGCATTCCATGCTCGTCAGTGCGTATTATCGTCCCACCACCGATGTGATGCAGCGCATCCGTTGGCAGAGCAGCACCGACGGACTGATGTATCAGACCAGTAAGAATGTAGCGAAGAGCCTGAGCACCGGTCTTGAACTCGTGGTCAAAAACAAACTGTTCCGCATCCTCGACCTCACCACCACGGTCAACGCCTATTACTACAAACTCAATGGTTTTAGCTATGTGATTGACGGACAGACGGTTACTGGTGATGAGAACCATAACTTCACATGGAACGCAAGGATGCAGGCCAGTCTGATTCTGCCTTATGACATCACCGTGCAGGTGTCAGGCCGCTACAACGCCCGTCAGGTCATCACACAGGGTTATCGTAAGGCCAACTTCGGCATGGAGGCTGCCGTGAAGAAGAATTTCTTCAACAAGGCGCTTACCGTCTCTGTCAACTGCCGTGACGTGTTCAACAGCCGTAGATGGGAGACCTACACCAGCGACGACACCTTTACACGTTATCAGAAGAATTGGCGCCGTGGTCGTACGGTCAACTTCACCGTCACGTGGAACTTCGGTAACATGAAAGCCAAACGTCCCAAAGGTGAAGAAAACCGCGAGGGCGAGGATAATAACAATGAGCAGGACAACAATAACAACAGTTTCAGCGTTGGGGGTGAGGAATAAATAATTCAAGTTCAGTATATACGGAAGATATAAGAAGTTAGAAGTTGAATAAATAAGTGCCTTTCCGCCAGAGTGATTCGGCGGGTCCGCGCGGGTGGCGGCGTGCCCAAAGGAGGGTGGCGGCGAGTTGGATGGACACCATCAAGACTCCGGTGAGCAAGGCGAACGTATGACCTAACATACGGTATAATCCCAACCCCCAGCCATAGAAAAGGAAACAGCCCAACACCGATTGCAGCAGGTAATTGCTCAGGCTCATCCTTCCGAAGGTGCAGACCGGGGAAAGCAGTCTGCGGATTTTGGCAGACGCATACCACAGCAAGACGATGGATGCCGTTTCGGCTGATAACAGCATGAGATTGACGATGGGGGTGAGCCATTGGGAGCAGACGCCAAACGCAACGCAGTTGCCGATGACCGCCAAAGGCAGACATGTGGCGAGGATGCCCTTCCAGACAAGCAGATGGCGGCCTTCATCGCAAAACAAGCGGTAGCGCCCGAACAGCAAACCTAAGAGGAAGAGGCCGAAAATCTGGGTCAGTCGTCCCGTCAAGGCGAAATAACCTAAATTGGCAGGAAAGGCATAGCGCAGATTAAGCACCACATTCTGCCAAAAACCGCTCTCTTGATGATGGTGTGCCAGCATGGCGTAGTCATCCCATACCCAGTTCCAGTCCGGTGCAGAACCCCCTCCCGCAAAGATTTGACAGGACAGTTGCCACAGTTCAACCGGTTGAATCAGCACAACGACCGTGATGACCCATAACCAACGGTTGGATAAACGGCTGCAAGGAATCAAGAGCAGTCCGCACAGCGCGTAAGTAGTCAGGATGTCACCATCGTAAAAGGCGATGTCAATCAATCCGATGACAAACAGCAGTACCATGCGCCAGGCAAAGCGGGTGCGCGACATACCGCGGCTCAGCATGATGTAAAAAGAGAAACCGAACAGTAGGGCGAAGATACCGTACATCTTGCCGGATATCAGCAAGGTGACGATGGGGTAAAGCGTCTCATCACATGGCAGTGACCATCGTGCTTGCGGGTAGAACGCATCGAATGACTCCAACGCATGAAACAGGATGATGCCGATGACAGCCACACCGCGGAGGGCATCGGCCACCTCTATCCGCGTGCTTGACGAGTTCATAATCTAAAACCGAAGAATGTTTGGACGCGCCATTTGATGTTATGCACGGTCAGGCGGTCTTTATTGCCGATGTTGGTGAAGTTAAACACCATCGACAGTCCTAAGAATTTGTTCTTCCATTGGTGTACCACAGCTCCTCGACCCGTGATGATGACTTCGGGGAAGTGGTAGCTCAGGGGGACTTTCGTATCCCCGAAGGTCATCGATGTGTTGCTATAGACGATGAACGTGGGGAGTGCTGAGATATGCAGCAGCCAGTCTTGCGACGGCACGTAGTTATAGCCATAGCCGCCACCGATGCCGATGTTCGTCATTTTCAGCTGCATCTCCTTTTCCCATTTGAGCGTGGCGTGCTGTCCCATGCCTGATGCGGCAAGCATAAAACTGCCCGCTGATTGCCGTTGGATGTAGCTCTGCGAGAAGGCGGCAGGATAGGAGAACTTGCGACTGTTGAAAACATAATAGGCGTTCAGATTCAGCGTCTTGACCGACAGCAGGTCGGCAGGCAGGTCGATGTGTTCCACGTCGTCGGGACGGGCTTCGTAATGCCCTTCGTGCCAGCCGGTGAAGTTTTTGGCGTCTTGATAGATGAGGTCGAAACCAAAACGCTTGCCGTACGACCTGAAGTTCAGTTCGTAATCACGGTATTTACCCATCAGTTTGGCGGGATTGAGCGAGGCGCTGAGTGAGAAACCCAGGTAATTCACCCCGATGCTGATGGTTGACTTGTAGTCGGCTTTCATTTCCGAATTGAAATGGTAGCCTGCATCAACCCCCTCGGCCTCTATCTTCGCTCCCGATATGTTCAGACGCGCCATGAGGGTCCATTTGGTCTTCGGCCGTTCGATATAAGCCGTGTCGATGCTACCATAGCGATAGTAACGGGCAGTGAGCACACTGTCCACCTTCGTCAATATCTTCCGTGCACGGCTCTGGGCTGCCACTTCCGAACAGCAGAAGATGGCCACCCATAACAATAGCCATTTACCATATATGATTATCTTAGAATACATAACCGATTAGAATACATAACCGAGGTTGAGGAAGAAATAGAGTTTTTTGGTGTGGTTGCTGTAACCGAGTGTGGCACCGACAGGACCCACGATGGTGTTGTAGTAGTAGGCTAACTGTCCGCCAATCAGGGTGCGATGGTCGAAAAGGTCACCGAGATGGTCGCCTTGCTGTGCGACTGCCACCCGGGCGAGCACATAGTTGTTTTCTGTGAGGCGTCCTTGCGCTTGGAGTTGGGCTGCCACAAACTGGTGGTCAATGTATTCCATGTTTCCTATGCCGGCGAAAGGCATCTGCTGTTCCACGTAGTGTCCGAACCAATTGCCGCCGATGGTGTTGCCAAAGACGGGAGGAATGATGGTTCCGAAGAGCAGACGGCCGTAGAGCATGGGCTGGAAGGTGAAGTGGTAACCGATGGGGAACGACATGCGCCAGTTGGCATTCACCTCGCTCATGCCTGCCTTCTTGCCGATGGTCTTCCCTTCGGCATCACGTTCTTTGAGTTGGGCAAAGTCATTGGTGACATAGGCATACCCGGCTTTAAAGCGCGCACCGCGTGTGGGGAAATACCAGTTGTCCTCACTATTGTAGTTGATACGTGCGTGATAACTGATGAAATGCTCATTTTTGAGGTCCACTTGCATCGATGATGCTGAACCGAGTTTGTTGCGGTAGTGCATATAGTCCCATCGTACCCCATACTGTATATTGAAATGCCGCAAATCGTGGTTGATGGGTATAAACTCAGCCTGGAACTGATTGTATTGGATATTATAATCGCGGTCACCTTTGAAGAAGATATCTACGTCATTTCGATAGAAGGTGTAAGAGAGTGTAGGACGGGTGATGCTGCGCGGGTGAATGGTCAATTCGCCTCGTGCCATCAACCGTTTGCCAAGACGAAGTGTGATGTCGGCATTCATCGGTATGGCTGTCTTAAACGGAATGTCGAGTCCCAACTGCATGGCGACGTATTCCTCTGTGTCGTAGCGTGCGCCTAAATGAAGTTGTGCTGATTTTCGGTTGCCGGCTGACAAATAGACATGCACTCCGTCGGCTTCATCCCACTCTTTTACTACTTGATTCCAGATACCATGAATTCTTGTGCGGGGTTGATTCTTTTTCAATTTCTCCGGCACAAAACGGCATTCGGCTGTCTGGTAAAACAAATCCACACGCATCGATGTGGTCAATTCTTGGGCAAGGGTGGCGTCGATGCTGTCTATGCGGTCTAAATGAAATTTCTCGCGCAGGAAATGCTCTGCCTGCGGTGTCATGTTCTCGTAGGTGATGTTCGTGATATAATGCTTCTCGGTCATCACCTTCGGGCGCAGTGGATAGAGCTTGGGGTGCTTGTATGAATCAGGGACGCCGATACGACGTTTCAGTGCCATGATATCGTCCCAGTGGCGCATGGCTTCCTCTTCACCGCGACGGATGAGCGTGTCGATGGCTGACTGTGAGAAACTGGCCGAGCCGTAGCCTTTGGTGTCCACTTGCAAATGCAAATCAGTGATGGCCAGGTTCTCTTCGAGTTTGTTCTTACAGTTCACATCGATGATTTGGCTGAGGATACTCATGGTGCCGCCCAGTTCTTCGGCTATCTTTGGCGCTCCCTGTACCGTGACACCAAGGATGATGTCGGCACCCATCTGGCGTGCGATGTCGGCCGGATAGTTGTTCTTCAGTCCGCCGTCAACGAGCACTTTGTCACCGATTCTCACGGGCGAGAAGGCTGCCGGGATGGCCATCGAGGCGCGCATGGCCTGCGGCAGTCGTCCGCTATGAAAATCAACCTCGCTGTTGTCGATGATGTTCGTGGCCACACAGGCGAAGGGGATAGGAAGGTCATTGGTGAAGTCGAGCGAGTCGGTAAAACCGACGCAGAGCTGTTGGAACAGCTCGGCCAGGTTCTTGCCTTTGATGATTCCTCCGGCCTGGTTGCTGCGCTTGCCGATGGACAAGCCGGTGCTATAGATATAGGTGTTTTGCTTCTTCCTGTCGTCGAGGCTCTGATTGTGCAAGTCCTCTTTGTCGGTAATGACATAACTCCAGTCTTGCACGCGCACCATGGAATCAAGCGCATTGGCATTATAACCGATGGCATACAGGCCGCCGATGATGCTTCCCATCGAGGTGCCGGTGATGATATCGACGGGTATGCCCGCCCGCTCCAGCACCTTCAGCACGCCGATGTGGGCCATGCCCTTGGCACCGCCGCCACTCAAGACAACAGCCACACGTTTCCTGCTGACAGATGAACTGTCTGTCTGAGCGACAACCATAGCGCTCATCAACGCAAATAAGATGGTAATGAATAAGAATTTCTTCATAATGGCTACAAAGATATAAAAAAAGGCTGAAAGTCTCGCACTTTCAGCCTTTAAATTTTGATTTTATTTCGCCCCTCCGCCTAATGCGATATAGAGGGCGATAACGGCTTGTGCGCCGTTGTACATGTTCATCGCCTCGCTCAGTTGCGCGTTGAGAAGCGTTTCCTGGGCGGTCAGCACTTCCAGATAGTTCGACTTGCCGTTGTCCATGAGCTCATGCGTGCCGAGATAGGCTTCGTGCAGCACTTGCACCTGCCTGTGGTAGTAGGCATATTTCTCACGTGCAGCCTGGCAGTCGGCCAGTGCTTCGTTCACCTGGTTGCCGGCGTCAATGACGGTCTGCACATACCTGCGCTTCAAGTCTTCCTCGGTCAGTTGCGCAATCTTGTAGTTGGCCTTAATCTGTCCCCGTGCGAAGATGGGTTGGGTGAGTGAGGCCACGGCATTGAGCAAGATTTTGCCGGGATTGACGACCATGCTTCCCGCGCTGTTGGTCCAACCTGCCACCCCCTGCAACGAGATGTTCGGGAAGAAAGCCGAACGGGCTGCCTGGGTGTTGTAGAACGCTTCTTCCATGGCGAAGTCGGCCAGACGGATGTCGGGACGCCGTTCAAGCAGACTGGCGGGGACGCCAATCCGGATGAATTTCGTGTCAAACATCCTTTGTCCGGTGGTCGTGTCAGGATGCTCTGGCAGTG
>JAEEGL010580240.1_pt1 | contig 14808 bp, 8 predicted proteins | sample 9134231 | NCBI WGS metagenome assembly JAEEGL01 (sample SAMN16246548, study PRJNA631951) | gut metagenome | biome: gut microbiome; feature: rumen; material: fiber-attached | host: Bos | place: Iran: Karaj | collected 2018-10 | reverse complement strand
TTTTTAAATGTTTATATCAAAATAAGTACAATTGAATGTGAACATAATTCTTTATAACTTAAATATCATCACTAAAATATTTTTTTAATGCTCTACTAATTTATCTTTTTCTTCTGATTTATATTTCATATTTTTTTTCTATCATTCTTATAATTGCTTTAAAAATAATTTATATATTATTTTTATATTTAAATAAAGATTATAATTTACTTTTATTTATATATTTATTTAAAATCTTATTATATTCTTATTTATAATATATAAATATATTTATAAATAAAAATAATATAATTTAAAATAATAGTTATATATATAATAAAAAAAAAAGTAATAAATTATAATAATTTAATGTTTATATTTATGATGATGAGATGAATGATAATATTGTTTAGAAGAATGATAATTTTTATCTCTTGACCTTTCTTTCTTTTTTTCTTTTTTATTATATTTATAATCATTATTATTATCTGTATTAAATAAATATTTATATTGATTATTATTTTTATCTTTATTTCCATATTGAAAATTATTTTGATTTTTAATTTCTAATTTAACATTTTCATTAATTAAAGTTAAATTATTTCCTTCATTAATTTTATCTTGATTAATATTATTATCATTATTAATATTTTTTTTATAATTAATCCAATATTTACTAACACTTTGTGAAAAATCAACTTTAATTCTTTTATCATCAATTAATACACCATTCATTTTTAAATAAGCTCTTTCACAATCTTCAACTTTTTCAAATTCAATAAAACCATATTGTAAACTTTCACCAGTTTTTTTATCTCTAACAATTTGACAACTTTTAATTGGACCAAATCTTTCAAAAATATTTTCTAAATCTTCATCTTGTGTAATAGGATTTAATTTACATATAAATAATACATTTTCAGGTGGTTTAATATCAACATCAGGAATATCTTCTAATAATTCTAATATTAATGCTCTATTTTTAGTTTCTTGTTCTTGTAATTTATTTTTAATTTGTTCTTCTGTATTTTTATCTTTATAAAAATTATTTATATCAAAAGTATCTTCTAAATGTTCAATATCATTTTTATCTATTTTATATTCAGGACTTTTTGATGGAATAATCATTCCTTCTAAATCATTAAATGGATCATCTAATATATATGTATGTTTTATTCTTATATTTTTATATGGTCTATTATTATTATCACAATATGAATTATTTATTTTTTCTAATGTATCAAATCCTTCTGTAACTATACCAAATATTGTATGTTTATTATTTAATGAATTTATTGGATTATTTGTTAATGTTATATAAAATGTTGATGTATTCATATTTGGTCCTATATTTGCTGTTCCTATTAAACCTTTTTTATTATGTTTAAATTTTGGTATTATTTCATCTTTAAAATATTTATTTGATTCACCATTTATTATACCATATATTGATGTTGTATCTGAATTTTTATTTGTTGGAGAACCACTTTCACATATATAATCTTTTTGTACACTGTAAAATAAACAATTATTATAATATTTTATTTTACATAATTTTAGAAAATTTGTTGTAGTTTTTGGACATTCTTTTGTATATAAATCTATTACTATATCTCCAACTGATGTTATTAATAATACACTCATTTTTCTTTTTTATAAATCAAATATATTTATTTAATAATATTAATAATAAAAACAATATTTATATTTATCCAATATTTTTTAAAATTATATTTTATTTTTTTTTAATTTAAATTACTATTATAGGATATTACTGATTTTTATTGACTTATTATTTTCAAGTAAATAAATATTTTTATGATTTATAAGTATTCATTTAGAATTAAAAATGAGATTTAAATAATCTAATAAAAATAGATACTACATTAATATAAGGAAGAATAAATGGTAAATAAAATAATATTTTACAAAGAAAATAACATATTAAAAAAGTTCTAATTGGAATAAAAAACATTTTAATAATTTGAATGTTAAATATAAATAATAAACGTTGTGATTTTAAAAATATATAAAATTTTTCCTCATTTTTCAAAAATAATTAATATTTATGCTTCTTATATATATGATTAATTTTATAATTGATTAGTTAAAAAATTGAGTTCATAAAAAAAATTTTTTTTAAATACAATATAAATATAATTTAAAGACATTTTTGATAAAACATAATTTTCAAAAAAAAATAAAAATATAAAAAAAATAAAACTCAAATAATAATTTAATTATACAAATATTTCCCACCATATTTAAATCAATAAATAATAATTATAACTTAATATTATTATAATAATATATAGAATATTACAAATCAATCATAAAATAATGTCAGAATATACAAAATCAAGTCCAGAAATTATATCAATTCCCAAAATTTCAAATGAACAAATTCGAAACAACTTACAATATAATCTTTTCCCAATAATCAATCTAAATATGTTAAATCCAGAAAATTTAAAATACGAAATCCAATATCCAAATTATAATTCCCTATATATAAATTACCTATTTCAAAATTTCCTTTTAGCACAAACTAACTTAAAATTGCAAAATGAGAAAAAAATAAAAAATGAAGAAGTTGAAAATGTTAACAACATTCTTCTAGGAAAAAAAAAAAGAAGATCAGGAAGATTATGTACAGAATGCCCTCATAAATTTTCACCACATTATGCAAAAGGAATGTGTTCTAATTGTTATCACTCAAAAGGAAGAAGTAAAAAACCTTGGAATTGTTCTCATACAAATAAAACACATTATGCTTTAGGACTTTGTCAAAATTGTTATCAAATGAATTATATTAAGAAACAAAGTGAATGTGATAACAAAAAAAGTATTTCTAATGTGAATCAAAAAAATCTTTTGGATTTAAATAATGATAAAAAGGAAAATTTTGAAATGGAAAAAAAGGATTTTGATTGTCATATTGAAAATATTGAGGAGAAGAAAATTTAATTTTTAATTATTTGGTTTAAATCAGATGTATTATTTTTATTTCTCAATTATATAAATAATTTATAAAATTAATGTTTTATTCATTTTAATTGATTTGATGTAGAGAGTTTTTAGCAATTTAATTTATTAATTTTGCACAATTTAAATAGTAGCTTTGAATTAAAAAGTTTAAATATAAAACTTTTAAATGATTAAATTAGATATATATATTATATTATATTATATTATAAATTTAATAAAAAAATTTAATTCTTTTTAGTTTTTTACAAATGTTTTATTTATTTTTATTATTAACCTATTATTATTAACTATATAATAATAAGGAAATAATTACTTAATATCTATAATTTGGAATTAATAAATGACTTATTTATAAATTATTTGAATAAATTTATAAATTTCCTTCATAACTTATTAACCAATAATAAAAGTAACATATATAATTATACATATTTTCTTTTAGGTAAAAAAGAATCACTTAAATGATTTACACTTAATAAATTAATACTAATAGCCTTTGAAAATCTTTTATGATTTCCATAAAATGTATTTTTTTTTTCTATTTTATTTTTTTTATGAATATTATTATGATTATAATTAAATTCTTTTTGAGGAGAAATATTATCAAAAGTCATTTTACTAATAATTTCCCCTTGATAATAATTTTTATGTAAACTAAAAAATAATGTATGTAAATAGTCAAAATATATTTTCGAATTATCTTTTTGTTTATATAAGTTTGATAATAAAAAAGATCTATCATCTGTAGAACATGAATCAATTGATGATGGAGTTGAATTATCTTTTTTTTCTGTTTTAATATTTTTTAATAAATTAGAATATGATTGTTTAGATAAAACAATTTTTTTTCTTCCTTTAAAAATATTATAATGATGTTGACATTTAAATACAAGATCCTTTTTAATTAAATCTATTGAATTAGATTTATGTTCTTCTATATCTTTTAAAAACGAAACTTTTTTTTTTGATATTGAAATAATATTTTTTGTTTTTAATGTTATTATAATATTTTTTAAATATTCATTATAATAATCTTGAGTTGATTTTGAGTTTATTTTTAAATTATTTTTTTCGTTTTTTTGAATTGAAATATCAATTATCTTTAATAATTTTGATCTTACATTATTTACTTTCATATAATATTTAGTTTTAGGAAGTTTGAATCTTTTTTTGTCTTCTTTTTCTTTTTCATTCATATTTTAATTATTAAATATTTTAATTTTAATTTAATATATCTTTTTTATTTCCATTTTAACATTATTATTTTCTTTACAATTTGTTTTTCTATTTTTATAAATATTTATTCCTTTAAGAAACAAAAATAATAATAATTAAAAAAATATTAATTAATTTAACTTTGATTCATTAATTAATTATTTATAATAGATTTAAATACAACTAGAAACTAAAAAGATATTATTTATTATCTAAAGGCTTCATGGTTTCACATAACCATTCTAAACCAAATTGCAATTCATTAATATCATTTTTAAAATCAATATATTGAAATTTAACAAAATTAGAATATTCATTATTAGTCTTATTTAATTCCCTTCTTAATTTTTCAATAATTCCTTCATCCGGATTATTAATATCAACAAGAACTAAAATAGGTAATCCAATAATATTTTTATCAGCAAAAACATTTATAGCTTCAAAAATAATTCTCTCATCATTTTCTTTTGAATGAAATGAAAATATCATTATTAAACCTTGTGAACCTAAAAAATGATGTTTCCAAAGATGTCTATTCTTTGTTGTTAAATAATATAATTTTAAAGATAATTTATTATAAAAAACTTCATCATTTTTAAAACCAATTGCATCATTTACTTCTATATTTATTTTACTTATTGCTTTCCCTATCATTTTTAAATAATCATCTTCAAAAGATAATATTAAGATTTTTCTTTTGGAAGGATCAAACCAATTCAAATGATTATTTCCCATTAAAAAATAAAAAATAAATTATATTATAAAAAATTGTTTGATTTTTTTAAAAATATAAAATAATTTTTTCAAATTAATTTTAAAAAATAATAAAAAATTAAATTATGTTTCAAAATTATCAATATAATCAAGAAAATTTAGCTGAAAGATATAAAAAAGATGTAGAAAATCAAAGATTTAGATATGAAAAAGAAAAAGCAATACGTATAAAAAAAGAAAAAGATTCAAATGAAAAAATTCAACAAGCAATTGCAAATGAAGAATTAGAAAAATATAATAGAAAAAAAAAATTAATTTCAAATCAATATGATGATTATTTAAAAGGTCAAGAACAAAAATATGAAAAAATATTAAAAGATGTAAAAGAAAAATTAGAACCAACATTAACTTCTCTTCCATTAAATTCAGAAGAAAGATTAAGAAAATTACAAGATAGAATTACATTAATGAGTGAAAAATCAGAAAGAAATGGAAAATTATTTAAAGAATTTCAAAAAAATGATAAAAATACTTCTCATTATAATTATTTAACAAAAAGATTTTCTTTAGATAATAAAGTTTCTCAAATAATACCAGATGAAAAAATATTATCACATCCACCAAAAACTTCACATAATAATAGTTTTAATAATAATATTTTCAAATATAGAAATAAAATTGATAATTTAAATAATGAGCAAAATAATGATAATTATGGAGAAGTTTATTTAGGATTATCAGATAAACAAAGTCAAAATTTACTTTTTGAAGGAGGAAAAAGAGAAGGTACTGATATTACAAATAAATCTTATTTCGATAGATATTATAATAAAGCATATTTGTCATATAAAGAAATAAATAAACAATATGAAGATTATAATAGAAGTATGGCACAACAAAATTTAAAATTTAGAGAACAAATGAATGCAAGAAGAAAATTTCAAGAAGAACTAAGAAAAATTGAAAGAGATAAAGTATCTCAAATGCAATATTTAAAAAGAATGTATGATAATGATATGAAAAGACAATATAAACAATATTTAGATCATCAAATTGTAAATCAATTGCCAAGAAAATTATATGATGAAGGATATTCACAAAATTCTTTAATTAATAATAGTAATTTATATAATAATGATAATTCCAATAATGCTTCTAATGATTTTAATGTTATTAATAAATCAAAATTTGTTGAAGTAAATCCTTATTGTGCCAAAAAATATGATTTAGGAAAGTCCTCAATAGAAAATAATCCTTTGATTAATCCTTCATTTAATTATAGATATAATAAATATATTGTTCCATTAAAAAAATTAAATAGAGATTTAAGTTGTCCTCTTTTACAAACAGGAATAAATATGTTAAATCAATAAATTAATTTTTTTTTGGAATTATATAAATACAATTTTTGTATAATAAAAATAAATTTATTAAATTTATAATTTATAATATAAAATGAAAGAAATAGAACAAGAAAATGAAGAAAAAATAGGAGAAAATTTTAACACAAAACCAATAATAACTCAAAAAACAACTTTAGATAAAGAATTAAATTTTGATACCGATCTTGAAACAACTGCAAATGAAATTTTAAATCAATATCCAAAAGGAATAAATTCAATTATTGAAACACCTTCTCCAAAAGAAGATGAAATTTATATTCTTTTTATTTTAAATTGTCCTTCTTCTTTTTCTTTAAAATATGATGACCCAAATAAACAATCTTCATCTATACTACATAATATTATTGCTGCAAAAAATATTCAACAACAAACTTCAAATTATAATAAAATTTTTAATTCTAATTCAAATTTTGATTTTTCAAATACTACAAATAAAGATATTGAAACGATTACAAATGAAATTAAAAAAAGAATTAATGAAATGAAAACTAATAAAAATTTATTTCATGAAATTTTTGAATTGTTTGAAAAATCAACAACAGAATTAATTGATATTATAATATTCAAATACTTAAAAAAAAAGAAAGAAGAAATTATAAACAAGAATAATGAATTTTATGAAATGGCAAATAAAATCTATAAAGAAATTGAAAAAAAAGGTGAATATTCTGAGTTTAATTTCGATGACTTTTTATTAATTTTTTGTTCAATTATAAAATATTATTCAGGATTAAATATTCATTTAGATTTTTCAGAATCAAAAGAACAAGTTTTTCTTGAATTTTATGGAAATGAAGGAATTTATGAAAATTTATGTGAATTTTTTGATTATGAACTTCAAATGAGACCTCTAGCTTATCAATATAATCTTTATAAAAATAATCATAAGTCAAAAAATACAAATATAAAATTTTCATATAATTCAATAGCTAATTCTCTAAGTTCAAATGAATTTGATAAAAATAATGAAAATAATCCTTTATTAGAACAATTAATTATAAATGAAAAAGATATCCCTCAATTTAAAGATTATGATATTAATAATCCAATTTATTGGCCTCCGTATTATCATTTTAAAGCGAATAAAAAAAATAAATTTAGAAGATATACAAAAGGAGATGAATATCATGAATGTGATAAACATTTATGTAATTTTGATGAAAAAAACCAAAATTGTTTAGATAGTTCTAAATTTAGAGGAATAGATAAATTAAGATTAATTTATTCGATGTTGAATTATTTGCTTAAATTTTCATCAATGTATAAAGAAGAATTATTATTTATGATATTATATAAAAAAAATTATTATGATTATAAAAAAAAATTATCAGAAAATAATTTAGTAATTGATTCGATAAATCCTTTTGATTATAAATCATGTGATAATACAATTAATACAATAAGAAATTATTTTGGTGAAAATGTTTCATTTTTTTTCTTATGGTTTGATAATTATACAAGATGGTTAATTTTTCCTTCAATTATAGGAATTCTTTTATTAATTATGTATTATTCAAATAATAAAGTTCCAATATTATCAATTTTTTCTTCAAAAATTAAAATGGATTATTATGACTTTTGTTTAATTGTTTATTGTATTATAATTTCTTTTTGGTTAATTTTATTTGAAAAAATTTGGGAGCAAAAAGAAAAATTATATCGTCATATTTGGGGAATGAATGAAATAGAAAGAAAATCAATTCCAAATGAAGATTTTATTCCCAATACAAAAGAAGAAATTATTTTTGGTTATTTTGTTCCAATAGAATCTCAAACTTTACATACATTTAAAAAATATGTTTCAAATTCTGTTTTAATTTTTATGATTTGTGTAGTATTATTTATAATTTATTATTTATTTAGATTAAAGGCAAATTTAGTAAATGGAGATATTAATCACGATTTTAAAGTTGGAATATTAATTGCATCTATAAATGGTTTTCAAATTAAAATAATGAATTTAATATATTATTATATTGCAATTTATTTAAACAATTGGGAAAATCACTCAAAGATGAATTCAAAAAATAATTCCTTAGCTCAAAAATTAATATTATTTGATTTTGTAAATTCATATAGTGCACTTTTTTATATTGCTTTTATAAAACCATATAAAGAAGGATGTATAAATGGTAATTGTTTAAAAGAAATAGAAATGCAAATATATATAATTTTCCTTATTTACTTAGGATTATTTATTTTCGAAATATTATATCATTGGTTATTTTTTATTTATAAAAAAAGAAAATTAGAATATTTATTAAATAATAAAGAATTAGAATTTCATAGTTTAGAACATCAAATGTTATGTTATCCAATCAAAACAATGAATTTTGAATATAATAATTTAATAAATCAATTTGGTTATCTTTGTTTATTTAGTGTTGCTGCTCCATTAACTCCACTTTTTGTTTTTATTTTAGCTTTAATTGGAAGAATTGTAGGTTATCATAAATTAATTAATTATGAAAGAGTTGAAATTTTAGAAGGTGTTAAAGGAATTGGTTTATATAAAAAAATACTTAATTCAATGTTCTTTATTGGAATGCTTGTTAATGTTGCTATTGTTCTATTTTCTAGTCCTCATTTTGCACAAAAAACTTTGACAAGACATCAAATTGAATTTAAATTATTAATATTTGCACTTGTTGAAAATTGTTTTTTAATTTTTGTTAAGTTTGTTGATTGGAATATTTATCCTAAATGGTTTAAATATACTAAAGTTATTAAAGAATTGTATTTATCTAAATTCTTTTATAAAGGGGAAGCTTTGTCAAAATTGAAATTTGATTCTGAGGAAAAGGCAATAAGATAAAATAGTTAATTTATTTAAAAATATAATCAAAAGTATCCATATAATAGTAATGAATTTCTTTTTTTTATATTTTTTTTTGAAAATCTTTCTTAATTTTTTTTACGAAGTCTTTAATAAAATATAATTATTTTTTATAACTAATTTAAAAATGATACATCAACTCTTTATTTATTAAAAATAGTTTTTAATAATCTATTTTGATAGAGTTTCAATTTACAATATTTATTATTAAAATAATAAAAAAACCTATATTTATTCATTAACAAATTATTTAAATTATTTCATTTTTATCAATACAAGAAATATCCCAACCGAAATTTTTACTAATTTTACTAATATTATTTGTATTTAAACTTTCAGTTATTTTTGAATTATTTAAGATTGAAACATTTATTAATGTTTTTACATCATCATAAACTTGTTCTTTATTATTAATATATTGATTAGTAATATTATTTAACCTATAAACTGAATGAGCATTATTATATATTTTTTTTAATTTATTAACTTTTTCCTGCATAATTTTATTCTTTTGTAAATATATATCAATTAAACCTTTATATTTATCAATTCCTTTTTCTTCAAAATTTCCATGAGTAGTTCTTGTTTCAATATAATAATTTTCCTTTGTTATTATATTAAATTGTTTAACTATTAATTTAATTTCATGAAGTAGTTTTTTTTTTGTAATTAATAAATTTTCATTTTTTACAATAAAAGGCATAATTTCATAATCATCAAATAATTTTTTATATCTTGGATAATATTGACATTCTCTCTGAATATAAATTTGAACTTCATCAAATTTTTTTTGATATTTTTTTATAAATATTATTTTCTTTTCTAAACCATTACATAATTCTTCAAATTTTTCTTCAAAATAGTCTATATTTTCTTTACTTCTTCTTTTAGCTTCTCCTAATACTTGATTTTGAACAAGTATTTTACTTTGCTTTTCATATTTTAATTTTTTTAAGTTCATTTTTTTTTCAAAGAGTTGTTTTATGATATTTAATTTATTTTCTAGCTTTTTTTTTTCATTAATATTATTTGACATCATGCAAGGTAAAATATTATCAATCATTTCTAAATTTATTTTCATTGTATTATTTAAATCAAATATATAATTATTAGTATCAAGATTTGATTTCTTTATTTTATCATGACATGCTCTGAAGGTATAACTTAATCCTTCATTTATTGGTGCTCTAACTGTTTGAAAATGAGTACTTTGTTCTGATTTAATTCTTCCTTTTTTAAGATTTAATCTAAATTATTTTGTTTTTATAATTTATATATTAAATTTTACTTTGGTACTTGGATTTTTGAAAATCCTTTTATTGGAATTGTTTTCATTAAAAATTATTTTTTTAATATTAAATCATTAAAATATATTTAATTTTATATTAATTATTTTGTTAATAAAAAGGATGATTTATTATATATTATAAGTTATTTACTAATATTATAATTTAAAAATATTTTTCGGTGGTAATTTATTATTTAAATATTAATTATGTTCAATATATTAAATAATCTATAAATTTTTTCTTAATTAATTCATTATTTTAACTAATTTTAATTAAGTATTATATAAATTCTTTATTAAAAAGATCATTACAAATAATTAAATGTGTATATTAAATAAATTTTTATATATTATATATGAAAACTTTAATAATACCTATAATGTATATAAATTTAAATTAGAAAAAAAGAGAAATACAATTATTTATCTTTTATGTTTGCATTACAAAATGAATCAAAATATCAAATAAAATTTAAATTTAAAGATTTTCCTTTTTATTTAAGAATATAAAAAAATATAAAATATACCATATTTTTATTTAATTAAAACTCATAATATAAATTTATATTTGGTTAATAAATTTATTGTAATTCATAAATTTGTTTAAAAGAATATTTTATTATTAAATTATTAATTTAATAAATTTTATTTTAAAATTTTAATGTTTGCTTCAAGTAATAATAATATGTTATATGAATAGTTATTGGACTAGAATTCAATTGAAAAATAATTTTAAAAAAATATCTTATTAATTATCAATATAATGTAAATATTAATAATTAAATATAAAGAAAATATATTAATGGGTATTTATGATTCATCAAACAAAAAATTAAAATATAATTTGATTTTACATAAATTAATAAAAGCCCATAATGATTATGTAACATCAATATCAATTTTGCCTTCAGGAAAAATGATTTCAATTTCAACAGATAAATCAATTAATATATATGATATAAATTATAATATTGAACAAAAGATACAAAATGCCCATAATTATTGTATAAATTCTTTAAGTATAAAAGATGAAGATAATTTTGCAACATGTTCTTCAGATAATAGTATTAAAACATGGATTAAAAAAGAAAATAAATATATTTTAAATAAAAAAATATTAAATGCACATGATAATGTTATATGGAATGTTATATATAATATAAAAGGAAATTTATTTTCCTGTTCATCTGATAATACAATTAAAATATGGGAAGAAAAAAATAATAATTATCAATTAATATTAACTTTAAATAATTTAGAATCAGTAAAAACATTATTATTAATAGAAAGTAAAAATAAATTAATATCTTCTGGATTAGAAGGAACTAAAATTTGGAATTTAAAAAATTATGAATTAATTAAATATTTTAAAAAAGCGAAATGTGGATGGTATAAAGCATTAAATAAAATAAATGAAGATAAAATAATTGTTGGATTTAGTGAATGGGGAGGACCATATTTTTTTATTGTTATATCAATATCTAAATTAGAAATTTTATTTGAAATTTCATTACCTTTTTATTGTTTTTCTATAACTGTTATTCATAATAAAGAAATATTAATAATATCAGGTGAAAGTAAAGATTTATTGATATATAATTATAATAATTTTGAATTTATTCAAAGTATTAATAATTTACATGATGATAGAATTTCTGGCTGTATTGGGTTAAAAAATGGTTTAATTGCTTCATTTTCTTGGGATAAAACTATTAAAATTTGGTCTTTAAAAGCATAAATTTTATCTAATTTTTTTTGTAATTTTGATATACACTGAAATTTCAAAAATTTCCAATATATTTTTTGATTTCATTACTTTTTTTGGATTTTTAATCAGACAATTATAAAATCAGAATTATATAAGTAAATAAAAATTAAATATTTAAATTTTATAAATTAATTTTCTAATAAAATTAAACAAACAAAAAAAAAGTTGATAAATATTATTTATAAATGATTAAATAAAATTTCAAAGATTTTATATATTTATGAAATTAAAATCTTTTTATAATGCATTCCAATATTATTAAATTAAAAAAATATAAATAATAATTAAATGTAAAAAAAATGATTATAATAATTGTTGAATAAATTTTCAAATAAAAAGTACTAACTTAAAACATTTAACTATAAAAATAATAAAATTAAGGTTCCTTTACAATATGTCTATATATTTTATTAAATATAATAGGTTGTTTTTCAAGAACAGTAATATTTGCTTCCATATCAATTTGGAATTCTAAATCATTAAGATTAAATTCTTGCCAAAGTGAAATATAAGTACTTGGAGCAGATTCATAATAAGCTTCAACTTCAACACTTTTATCTCTCATATAATAATAAGGATGAATTCCAATTTTTCCCGAACCAAGAACTCCATTAAATTCTCCTTTATAAAAATCACCTATTTCAGTACTAATTATAACACTTATATCACCTTTTGTATAAAGATTAACATCAAAATTATACATATTATCAACTTTAACTGGTTTCATTGAGTAACCATATTTCATATTATTTGCTACTGTTTCTAAATTAATTGTGAAAAGAAGTTGATTTTTATTATCATATACATCTATTGGATCACCTATTTTTTCTAATTTAACATTATCAATTGATATATCTTTTCCTTCTTCTAATGCTGTAATATTTTTTAATAATTTTTCAAATTCAATATCTAAAACTTCTTGAATTGAAGTATCAATATTTTGTTTTATTGGATTCCAACCATTTCTAACATTTTGAATAATTGAATTAATCGTATTATCAATTGTTGTTGATTGTTCTTCTAAAAATTGTCTTATATAATTTTGAATTTCAAGTGATTGTACTCTATATGATTCAGTAAATGTTCCAAGTGCAGTATATTCTTTAATTAAATATTCATATGTATCGAAATAATCATCTAAATGAACAATTGCGTTTGCTAAAATATTATAGAAACTACCTTCTTTTGTTCTTATTTGAACAAATTTAGAATTTGTAAAAATAGTATTATTAAATTCCTTATAATCTTGATATGCAAAATTAATATATTCAAAAATACTATTAAGACTATATTTTTCTGTTAAATCTCTTTTTTGATCTTTTAAATTAAATCCACTTACTGAAATATCTTTACATTTTTTCTCTAAATCTTTTAATCCTTCTTTAAATTTATCAAAAATATCTAGAGGAAGAGACTTCATTTTTACTTTTAAAGTATTTTTTACATTTGTTAGTATTGTTCTAATATTTTTATTTTCCAATTCATTTTTAACATTACTGAAAACATTTATACCGTGATAATATTGCATTGCTCTCTTAACTTGATCTTCTCCTATTTGAATTTGTTCTTCAAAACCAGTTCTAATTGATATAATATTATTTAATAAATTATTCTTGAAAAAGTAAGTAATATTTTCAATTTTTTTATTATTGTTTCCTAAAACAAATTGATTTTTATATGCAGAAACTACACCTTCATAGTTTTCATATTTCTCAATAGCTGTTACTGAATCTGAAGTAGTTTGGCCTTGTGCTTTTTTTGCAGCAACATCACCGATTACATAATTAATTTCAGTCATAAGACTTGATAGAATTCCTAAATCAGAATCTACTTTTGTTTTATATAAACTTCTAATTTTATCTAAAGAATTTATATCTAACATTTCTTTTAAAATTGATGTAAGATTTGCATTGAAACCTTGAGCAAATGATTTTGGAATTAAATTAAGTACTCTTTGATTATTTTGCATATTTACTTTAAAATCTGATGATTCAAGTTGTGTTATAAGTTTTGAAATAAACATTTCTGGAATTTTATTTAAAACTTCATTTTCAAATAATAATATTTTTTTATATACTACATTAGTAACTTGATTTGGGATCATATTATTAAATTCATTTTTAACATCGGAATAAATTATTTTAAGACTGTTTGTAAGTCTTTCAGCAAGTACTTTTAAATCAGTTGAGTTCATTAAAACTAACATATAATCTTTAATACTTTGAACTTCTTCTGTTAAATAATTAAATGTATGAGTAATTGTAGATTTATAATCTTCTTCAAATATTGAATTAATTAAGTTAATTCCTTTACCATTAAGAAAATCAATAACAGTTTTATTATATCCCTTAACAAATGCTGATTCAATATTAGCTTTGAATTCTAATTGTTCATCAAAATATCTTTTATGTGCTTCTTCTATAAATATATTTATTTTTGATAATAATTCTTCATTATCATCATTATAAACTACATTAATATTTATTCCTTCATTAATTTTTTTATCTTGGGCTTTACTTATTTCCTCATTTAATGATTTTTCTGTATAAATTTCTTTAACTTTTTCAATAAAATCATTGAAAACTATTTGAATTTGTTCAGATACTGAAATTTCATT
>JAEEGL017162836.1_pt1 | contig 14809 bp, 11 predicted proteins | sample 9134231 | NCBI WGS metagenome assembly JAEEGL01 (sample SAMN16246548, study PRJNA631951) | gut metagenome | biome: gut microbiome; feature: rumen; material: fiber-attached | host: Bos | place: Iran: Karaj | collected 2018-10 | reverse complement strand
TGTTCATTGGCTACGCCTTCAGGATGACATACAGGAAGATATTCCTTAAGAACCACGCCTGGGAGACAAGGCTTAGGACGATGGAGCTTAGGACTCCTTATCCTGGCAGCAAGGAGATAGTAAAAGAGCTTCAGGACGGCGGTTACGATAATGTCCTGATCCACCCAACTTTTAAAGATGGGGAAGTGGATGACAGCACCCTTCAGACTCTTAAAACTTGTGAAAAGGCTGGCATCAGGGCGTTTATAGGTCTTGAAACACAGGGCTACAAGGTTCGTTCCGGAATTGTGACGGATGTAAAAGGCTATGCTACGATTCCTGCCTACATCCGTAAGGAGAAGTTCAAGCTATTTGGCATTAACTACAGCATTGCAAGGACTGAAGAGGCTGTACACCACGTTATCAGACATATCAAGGAGCTTGGTGGACAGTATATTTGCTTCTCTAACGTCCACACCTCTGTTATGGGAAAAGAGAATTCGGACTACCGGGAGGTTCTTAACAGTGCAGCTTTTGTCTTCCCTGATGGAAAGCCTGTTGCAGTTCTTCAGCAAAAGAATGGTATCATGGGAGCTGAGCGTGTGGCCGGTCCGGACTTCATGGAGCATATGTTCAGAAATACTCAGGATGGAAAAATAAGCCATTTCTTCTATGGTTCATCCCAGGAGACAATTGATGCCCTTAGGGAGAATCTTGAAAGGAACTATCCCGGAATAAATATAAAGGGGATGTATTCTCCGCCTTTCAGGCCTCTGTCAGATGAGGAGGACAAGGCAGACGTTGATATGATAAACGAGTCCGGAGCAGATATTGTGTGGATCGGTCTTGGCGCTCCGAGACAGGAAAAATGGATGAATGCCCACAAGGGCAAGATTAACGGAGTAATGATGGGAGTTGGTGCCGGTTTCGACTTCCACGCCGGAACCATCAAAAGAGCTCCTGCATGGATCCAAAAGATTGGTTTTGAGTGGCTCTACCGCCTGTTCCAGGATCCGGGACGTCTCCTTAAAAGATACGTTGTTACCAACGCCAAGTTCTTCTGGTACCTTGTAACCAGCCGATAAAAGCAACTTAAAACATCTCAAAAGCAACTCTGTTACGGAGTTGCTTTTTTCTTGGCATCCTTTTATAAATATCCTTTGACCCACGGCGGGTGTGGCTGTATAATGTTCTACGATTGTTATGAAATAATGGGAGCATGAAATGAATCAGAAATACAAGACCTTTCAAACGTATATGCTGTGGGGAATAGATATGGTGTGCATTGTGGCCACCTACTTTTTTGCTACATGGCTAAGATACAATGCAACCAGGGACTACGGTGACAAGACGCTGCATTACATGGTGTGTGTCATATTCCTTCTGGTTTGTTCAATCTACACCTTTTTGGCAGATTGGAACAGGGATTTTATCTTACGTGGCTACGCAAAAGAGCTGTTCTCGGTTCTTAAGACCATTGGAATCATGGTACTGGGAACACTGGTTACAGTTTATTTCCTGAACTGGACTAACATCCTTTCCAGATTCGTGATCATCAACTTTATCTGGATGGATATAGTGCTTACCTATATCTGCAGGATTCTGTTCAAAAGATTTTTATGGCGTCACATCAACAGCGAGAACAACGTAACCAAGGTGGTTGTTGTTTCTGAAAAGGCGCTGATGGAGAACACCATCAAAAGACTTATTACTGAGGGCGAGAAGGTTGGCTACAAGGTAGTAAGAGCCTACTGTGCAGATGTAGAAAAGTCTGAAAGCGAAGAACCCTGGTACATCGATGGAGTTCATGTTCATTACGGTATAAATGATCTTACCTCAAGGCTTATCACTGATCCTTTTGACGAGGTAATGATCAATGCGCCTCACATTTCTCAGGGACAGCTTGAGGATGTGATCCTTGGCTTTGAGGAGATGGGTGTTACAACCCATTACAACTTAGAGCTTCCAAGCGTTGGAATGGCTCGTGCTCAGGTTGAGGAGTTCATGGATTATTCAGTTCTGACCTATTCCATGAACAGAACAAGCTACAAGAGGCTCTTTATAAAGAGATTTTTCGATATCATCGGTGGATTTGTGGGACTGGTACTTACAGGAATTATCACTATCTTCCTGGGGCCTGCCATCAAACTTGACTCCCCTGGCCCGATTTTCTTTTCCCAGACCAGAGTGGGCAAGAACGGAAGACGTTTTAAGATCTACAAGTTCAGGTCCATGTACATCGATGCTGAGGAACGAAAGAAAGAGCTTGAGGCACAGAATGAGGTTAAGGGTCTCATGTTCAAGATGGAGAATGACCCCAGAGTTACCAAGGTTGGAAATTTCATTCGTAAGACCAGTCTGGATGAGTTTCCTCAGTTCCTGAACGTCCTTAAGGGCGAAATGAGTCTTGTAGGCACAAGACCCCCGACAGAGAATGAGTTTGAGCAGTACAACGAGCATTACAGAAGACGTCTTTCAATGACGCCCGGTCTTACAGGCCTTTGGCAGGTGAGCGGTCGAAGCAATATTGAAGACTTTGACGAAGTAGTTAAGCTTGACCTTAAATATATCGACAACTGGAGCCTTACTGAGGACTTCAAGATCCTGCTGATGACAGTGGGCGTAGTTCTTTTTGGTAAAGGAGCAAAATAAAGATTTAAAGGCAATCCTTAGGGGGTTGCCTTTTGAATTTCTATGGAAAAATAGGGGCTCTCGGTGGTACAATACCATAAGGGACTAAAATGTGGAGGCTATGCGTAAATGCTTGAAAAGAATGTAAGCCTTGAGGGCAGGAGGATCCTGGTTACAGGGGCAGCGGGCTTTATCGGTGCCAATCTTGTGATGGAACTTATTAGAAGATATCCTGACTGCCGGATACTTGGCGTTGACAATATGAACGATTACTACGATGTGGGCATAAAGAAGTACAGGCTTGATAAGATTGCAGAAGTAGTAAATGATGACGAGCAGTTTGAGCTGGTTCGTGGAAGCATTGCTGACAGGGACCTGATTGATAATGTGTTTAATGAGTTTAAGCCTGAGGTTGTGGTGAATCTGGCTGCCCAAGCGGGGGTTCGCTATTCTATCGAGAATCCTGACGCTTACATGGAAGCCAATGTGATGGGCTTTTATAACATCCTTGAGGCCTGCAGACATAATCCTGTTCTTCATCTGGTTTATGCTTCAAGCTCTAGTGTTTACGGCGCAAATAAGAAGATTCCATATAGCGTAGATGATAAGGTGGATAATCCGGTATCTCTTTATGCTGCAACCAAGAAGAGCAATGAGCTTTTGGCACACGCATATTCAAAGCTCTACGGAATCCCTGCAACGGGCCTAAGGTTCTTTACCGTATATGGACCTGCCGGCCGCCAGGATATGGCATACTTTGGTTTTACCAATACACTCCGCCGTGGAGAGACTATAAAGATATTTAACTTTGGCAATTGTAAAAGAGATTTCACCTTTGTGGACGATATCGTAGAAGGCGTTGTGAATGTGGTGCAGGTAGCGCCTGCTGAGAACGAAAACGGTGCCAGATATAAGGTCTATAACATTGGCAACAACGATCCGGTGAACCTTCTTGATTTTGTAGATATCCTCCAGCAGGAGCTGGTTTCAAATGGCGTGCTTCCAGAGGATTACGATTTTGAAAGCCACAAGGAGCTGGTGCCAATGCAGCCGGGAGATGTGGAAGTTACTTACGCTGATACTAAGGCTTTAGAGGAAGACTTTGGTTTTAAGCCATCCACACCACTCAGGGAGGGCCTTAGGTCTTTTGCAAAATGGTATAAGGAATATTACAGAATATGAAACTGAAAACTTCGACTTTGAGCCGTATTCTTACGGCTGTTTATGTGCTATGTCTGGTGCCACTTTTGTGGATTGCCTGGTACAACTACCCATCGGCTGATGATTTCTCAATGGGCTTTAGGGCATATGGTGAGTTCAAGGCTTCCGGCGGAAATGTGTTTGCTGCTGTCTGGGGAGCGCTTTATATGGCCTGGTATGACTACATGAACTGGATGGGGTACTATACCTCGACGTTCTTCCTATCGCTACCACCCAGTGTATTTGATGAGAGATTATACTTTCTTGGGGCGTATATTTTGATCGGAGCCCTGAGCCTTTCAACAATCTATCTGTTCAGAGTGATCTTTGTGAAGATCCTTGGCAGGGATAAACATCTTGTAAACTGTATGACCATGCTGACGCTGATCATATCGGTAGAGTGTCTGCCACAGGGAATGGCAAGGGTAGAGGCTTTCTATTGGTATTGTGGTGCGGCAAATTATATATTGATGTATTCTTTCGGGCTTTTTTACGTAGGATTACTTCTATCTGCAGTTGTGGATGAGAAGAGAAGTAAGAGGATTTATGACATTGTCATGGCCTGTGTTACTGCAATCCTTGTGGGAGGCGGAAACTACATGTCGTCCCTTTGTGCAGCGGTGTTTACTGTGCTATTTGGCGTGTGGGTTATCTACAGAAAGAGGGATAAGGTCCTCCTTGTGCCTGCAGTAGTTAATCTTGTTGCTTTTGCCCTTAGCTGTTTTGCTCCCGGCAATAATGTCCGTGGAAGCAGTGTTGAGGGCTTTGGAGCGATCAAGACAATCTTTATATCAATATACTATGTGCTTGATTACTGCCTTGATCAGTGGACCACCTGGGCAGTGCTGTTATTGCTTTTTATGTGTGTTCCCTTTATGTGGAAGATGGCAGGTGGTTGCAGGGGACTTACATTTAAGCATCCTGTGATTGTGCTCTTCTTTGGATATTTATTTGTTGCAGCAAATGTAGCGCCTCCGGTTTATTCCTTAGGAGGTATTGTGGCAGGAAGGCTTCAGGCGCTGTTTTTTGTACAGTACATTATGGTGCTGGTGCTGTGCATGTTCTACGTAGTTGGATGGATCCGAGTGGTTCTGAATTTTACTGGCAGTTGCACAACAGATTCTGTTGCAGGAATGACAAGAGTCTCTGTTTCAGAGTTCTCAGGAGCATCGGCAGGGTTCCTTTGTGTGACAACAGTTCTTTTCCTGGTGCTGTCTGCTATGACTGTAAAGCCTGTACCAGACTACTTTACAAGTACCTGTGCAATTGAAGATATCGTGAATGGACACGCTGCTTACTTCAGGAAGCAAAACCTGGAGAGGCGAGAGCTCATGCTGGATGATTCTGTGACGGATGTGGTGGTGGACTACTACGAATATGAGCCTGACCTGTTATTTTATGCGGATATTACGACTAATCCGGAAGACTGGACTAATAATGGCATGAGAAGATATTATGGAAAGAATAGTGTTGTAAGGACGGAGAAGTAATGGCAAAGTATAAGAAGTTTGTCTCTATTGTTGCCTATATGTGCAATGCCGGGGACAGCGTTGAGAATTTCATCAAAAATGTTATGGGTGAGGCGACAGCTCTTTTTGACAAGTGCGAGCTGGTGTTGGTGAATGATGCCTCCACTGATGACAGCCTTGAAAAAGTCCGTGGGTACTTTGAGAAGAACCCTTCGGATTATATGGTTAGCATTGTTAAGCTTGCTTCCAGACAGGGCGTGGAGATGGCTATGAATGCCGGAAGAGATCTGGCAATCGGCGATTTTATCTATGAGTTTGACGACTGCGTTGTGGACTACGACATGACAGTTGTTGGAGAAGCCTTCGAGGAGTGTCTTAAGGGTAACGACGTGGTGTCGGTTTCTTCTGATTCAAGGACCAGGTTGTCATCAAGGCTCTTTTACCATGTGTATAACAGGTTCAGCGGAACTCAGCACCCCATCGGAAATGAGACCTTCCGAGTGCTTTCAAGACGTGCTGTAAACCGTGTCAAGGCCATGGGAGTTTACATTCCTTACCGTAAGGCAGTGTATATGAACAGCGGACTTAAGGTCACCGGCATAAGCTATAAGTCAATGGCAGCCGGCAGAGGAACCCATTCAGTTAAAAGAAAAAGAACCGGCCTTGCGCTGGATTCCTTCATCTACTTTACAGATGTGATGGAGAAGGTATCTCTGGCAATCAGTGTGGCGTTCTTTGTTATTGCGCTTATTGTAGTGATTTACGTGGCGCAGAGCTTCTTTATGGATGAGCATTTAGAGTCCGGATGGGTTTCAGTTATGGGATTTCTTTCTATTGGATTCCTGGGGATTTTCTCGCTGCTGACCATTGTACTTAAGTACCTGTCAGTGGTTGTGAGCCTTGTGTTCAAGCAGCAAAGGTATCTCGTAGAGGATGTGGAGAAGATTTCAGGAAATTAAGGTATAGGATGATTGAATTTGGAAACTAGAAATACATATGACAAAATCATAATAGGTGGCGGGCTTTACGGCCTTTATGCAGCCACTTTCTGCGGAAAACGTGGAGAGAAGGTTTTGGTGCTGGAATATGATGATGCACCTTTTAAGAGGGCAACATACATTAATCAGGCCAGGGTGCATATGGGATATCATTATCCGAGATCTCTTTCTACGGCACTTAAGTCAGCTGGATATTATCGCAGATTCCATGAGGACTACGGGTTCTCCATTCACGAAAAGTTTAAGCAGATTTATGCTACCAGTGGACAGTTTTCATGGACAAATGGAGAGCAGTTTAAGGACTTCTGCAAGGCAGCAGGGATCTACTGTAAGGAGGAAGCGCCTTCAGCATACTTCAAAGACGGAGCTGTGGACGGGGCGTTTCTGACGGAAGAGGACACATATGATGCTATGATCCTCCGTGACTACTTCCTGGATGAGATTGCAAAGCTTCCAGGAGTTGAACTACAGCTGAACGCAAGGCTGGGATTCATACACAAGCTTTCTGATAGATATGAAATTGGGTACAGAGTCGAAAGTTCAGCTGCTGGCAAGGGCAATGCGGCAGAAAATGCTCATGACAATGGCGACTCAGTAGCAGCACATGAAACACAGAGCATGTCTGGCTCCTATGCATCTGTTGATTCGCAGAATGTTGTTAGACCAGATTCCTGTAGCTACGTGGCAGCAGCTCCATTCGTTTTGAATGCAACCTACGCTTCCTGCAACCAGATCCTCAAGATGGTGGAAGATAAGACATGCTCAAGTGATGATGACTTCAAGTCCTTTGGAATAAAATATGAGCTTTGCGAGATAATTCTCTGCAAGCCCTCCAAGGCACTGGAGCCCTATGGTTTTACCGTTATGGATGGACCATTCTTTTCAATTATGCCATTTGGAAAGACCGGCTACCATTCACTGACTTCTGTTACCTTTACACCTCATGTTACAAGCTATGACGAGGTTCCGAGGTTTAGTTGCCAGGCTGGAACAAATTGCAAGCCGGAGCAGTTATGCAATTGTAACGACTGCCCTAATAAGCCTGCATCGGCTTTTGATTACATGAGTCATCTGGCTGAAAAGTACCTGCTTCCTGAGTATGGCTACACCTATGAGAAATCTCTTTTCTCCATGAAGCCAATTCTTAAGAGCAGTGAAGTGGATGATTCCAGGCCCACCACTATCCGTGTAAGCAGCACAAATCCTACATTTGTCAGTGTGCTTTCCGGAAAGATTAACACGGTTTATGACCTGGATGAATACCTTAAGTAAAATATATGGAGATATGAGTTAATGACAGTAGATATACTTTTCCCGGTTCTGAATGAGCACCTGCGCTTGGAGCGCGGAATCAGGAGGACCGTGGAATACCTTGATAAGAATAAGAGCATTTTGGAAAAGGATGCGACTTTTACCCTGACGATTGTGGATAACGGCTCAGATGATGACACGCCTGAAATCGCACAGCGCCTGGTAAAAGAGTTTTCAGACCACGATACACCCTACATAACTGTAAGATACTTCCGCCTTGAGCAGAGAGGTGTTGGAATTGCCTTCAGAAAGGGCGTTGAAGAGTGTACTTCAGACGTGGTTGGTTACATGGATATTGACCTTTCCACAGATATCAGTTACCTTCAGAAGATGATCGAGATCTTCAGGGATAAGCCTGAGATAGTGTACGTAAATGCTTCCAGATTCTCCAAGGAATCTGACGTATCCGGTCGTAAATGGTACAGGAAGATAACCTCCAAGGGACTTCTGATCATCCTTAAGAGCGTCCTTAAGATGAAGAGCACCGACGCAATATGTGGCTTCACCTTCGTTCGTAAGCCTGAAGCCCTCCGCCTCGTATCCGAGTGCTCCAACGACAACGGCTGGTTCTATATGATCGAGTTCCTGCTCCGCGCAGAGAGAAATGGAATGAATATTTTAGATATGCCTGTTGAGTGGGTAGAGGATTACGATACAACGGTAAACGTGCCAAAGACCGTCAAGAACTATCTGATAAACATAAGACGCCTTAAGAAAACATTCGATAAGGAGGATAGAAATGCTGAAACGAATTGATCTTACAAGAGACTATCATAAGCATAAGGCTGAATATATGGCTGCCATTGAGGCAGTGTGCGAGGAGACTGCCTTTTCCGGAGGCTCCTTTGCTGATAAATTTGACAAGGAGTTTGCGGACTACTGCCACGTGAAGTATGCCACCGGCGTAAATAACGGCACCACAGCTCTTCAGGCTGCAATGATTGCACTGGGAGTTGGTCCTGGGGATGAAGTTATCGTACCTGCAAATACCTATATTGCGACAGCCTGGGGCGTTACCCATGCAGGAGCAACACCTGTTTTCGTGGATTGTACAGCTGACACCTGGGAGATTGACCCTTCCAAGATCGAGGAGAAGATCACAGACAAGACCAAAGGTATCATCGGCGTTCACCTTTATGGACAACCCTTTGATTTTGCAGGGGTTAAGGCTATAGCTGATAAGCATGGACTTTTCGTTGTAGAGGACTGCGCTCAGGCCCATGGTGCTGAGTTTGAAGGAAAGAGGGTAGGAGGCCTTGGAGATATCGGATGCTTCTCTTTTTACCCGGGAAAAAATCTCTATGCCTTCGGTGAAGGTGGTTCCTGCACCTCCAACTATGAAGAATATATCGACACCATCAACGTTCTTAAGAACCAGGGCTGTCGCGTAAGATATTACCACGAGAGGATTGGCTACAACATGCGTCTTGAGGGCGTTCAGGGAGCTGTGCTTTCTGTAAGCCTTAAGTATCTTGATGAGTGGACGACACGTCGCCGTGAGATTGGAAAGCGTTACATGGCTGAGATCAAGAATGATAAGTTCGTGCTCCAGGCTCACCCTGAGAATACTAATCCGGTGTTCCACCTCTTTGAGGTTCAGGTACCTGATCCGGACGCATTCCTTGAGTATATGGCTAAGAATGATGTTGAGTGCAACAGACACTATCCTGTTCCCTGCCATCTTCAGAAGGCATACGCAGACCTTGGTTACAAAGAGGGTGACTGCCCTAATGCAGAAAGGCTGGCTGCTCACTGTGCAACGCTGCCACTTTTCCCTGAGATGACAGATGAGGAAGTGTCTCTGGTAATAAGGCTCTGCAACGAGTATTAAGATGAACAAGGCGCTGAATATATTCAACAGAATAATTGCCAGCTGCCTTATGCTGGCGGCTGTTGTGGTGTTGGTGGTGAGCACATTCACTACCATCTATTACGACATGCATATTGATGTGGATTTTCCCCAGTATGGAAAAGAAAACATCCCGCTTCTGGCAGTATTGGTGGCAGCAGTTTTTTTGCTGTTCTGGCTGATCTACAGGGTCAAGGGCTTTCAGAAATCCTATATCTTTTTGGGACTGATGCTTTGCTTTGTAACAGCCTACTGCCTTACGTTGATCTTTTCTATAAGGCCTCTTCCGGTGGATGATTCTCTTTTCCTGGATAATGCCATTAACGACTTTATGGATGGGGATTACAGCTCACTGACCAGCGGAGGTGGCTACCTTAACACCTGGCCTTTCCAGCTGGGATATGTGGCTTTTGGCCAGATCATGGTGAGCACTTTTGGAAAGAGCAATTACTTCGCATGGGATATTGTGCAGCTATTTTGCATACTTATCACGATTTATCTGATCTATAAGATTACTTGGGAACTCTTCGAGGATGAGGAAGTTTGCGGTATTGTAGCGCTGCTTTCTATGGGCGCTTTATTCTTTTATAACTATGTGACCTATATTTATGGCGATATCCTGAGTATGGCGCCTCAGACACTGGCTCTTTATATGATGGTGCTGTTTGTTAAGCGGGAACAAGATGGTTATGCGCTGATCTCAGCCATTTTTATTGCCTTGGCGGTATTGCTTAAGACCAACAGCGAAGTGACATTGATTGCACTGGTGATGATACTGATAGGGAGTGCTTTTCGCTCTAACTGCCAGAAGGTAGATGGGAAAAATGGTGCAGGAAAAGCTGCAGACAGCAATGCGACATCCATAAAAACAAAGAACAACCTTCCTAGACGCCTCTTCAACCGAATAATCCTGGCAGTCATAATGGTCCTCATAACCTTTGGCGCGAAAGCTGGAGTTGATGCCTATTACTGTCATCTTACAGGTCTTCAGGAAATCCCCGGAGGAAGCCCTGCCTGGTCACATATAGCCATGGGCCTTCAGGAAAGCGAGCTGGAGGATGGATGGTATAATGGATATAATTATCAGGTCTTTGGTGAGAATGGCTATGACACAGAAAAGACCGCGGAAGTAGCCAAAGCCAATATAATGGCAACTTTGACCGACTTTGCTCACAGGCCCTTACATGCCTGCAGATTTTTCCTTAGAAAGTTCACAACCCAGTGGGCAGATTCTGTATGCATCTCAACCCACAACCTGGACCTGGTTTCGAGGCATGTGGAAAACCAGCCCTGGCTCTGCGAGTACCTGGTATTTGGAAAGGGCTCTCAGGTACTTATCTGGGTGATGAATGTTTTTATGTCAGTGTGCTACCTTGGTGTGGCAATATATCTTTTCCAGATACTGTTCCGCAGACATGCAACCACAGAAGAGATGCTGATACTGATACTGATATTTGGAGGGATTGTCTTCCATGAATTTTGGGAAGGTGCCTCAAGATATACAATGAGATATTACATATACTGGCTGCCCTATGCAGCTTACGGAATAAAGAAACTGGTAAAGAGATAAGATTACTATGGACTTTTTTGCAAACACCTTGAAAGGAAAATATGATCTTTCGGATGATTACCATGAAGGAGGTTTGAAACCTTCCTTGTGGTGTCTTTTGAGCGCCTTTGGGATTCTTTTGATCTGCTCCAGGAGCTCTTTTCTCTATGTGTTCAATCTGTGGGATGATGCAAATAGCTATCTGACTGTGGGAAAGTGCATATTCAGGGGATTTGTGCCCTACAGAGATCTGTTCGATCAAAAGGGTATAATGCTGTATTTCATATATGGCTTGGCTTCACTGATATCAGCCACCACCTTCAGGGGGGTGTTTGTTATGGAGATAATTGCAGCGTTCTTTTCGCTCCTGGCGATCCTTAAGATATATCAGCTTTTCCTGGAGCCAAGGACATTTCCTTATATTCTCACGCCTATAACAGGGGCTGTGATATATTCTTCAAGGAATTTCTACTGGGGTGGATCTGCGGAAGAATTTCTTTTCCCCTTTATCCTGTGGGGCATGTATCTGTCAGTTAAGCACTTCAGAAGAAATTATCCTAAATCTATGGATTATGGTACGGTACTGTTTGGCGGAATTTTGGCCGGCTGTGTCCTGAACATAAAATTCAACTCGCTGGGCTTCTTCTTTGGATGGATGGCAGTGGTATTCTTTGCGGATCTTATCGGCGACAGGAACATTCCTAAGGCTGTTATCAGCTGCTTTGTTTTCCTTGGGGGAATGTTGCTAGCCACAATTCCCTGGATCATTTACTTTGGGGTCCATGGGGCAATCGGCGACTGGCTATATGTTTACATCTATAAGAATGTGTTTGAATACTCCGAGAAGATGTCTTTGGGCCAGAGATTAGCATCTTTCTATAGCATAATCAAGGACCATGCCTTTAACAATAAGGTAGCAGCTTTTTTCATAGCTATAGGAATTGTCTACTTCATTGCGTCAACTGTTTCAAGCCTTTTGTATGAGGACAGGAATTCCCTGGTGAAAAGAGATCGCTTCTTCGTGGAACTTCAGATTCCGGAACTTATAAGTCTCGGAGCGCTTTTCTTTTTCCACCTGTTGCTTATCTTTATTGGAGGAGTAAACATTCCTTATTATTCGTTTCCTGTTAATGGATTTGCACTGTTTGGTTTTATTCCATTTTGTTATATAATAGAAAAGTTCCTAAAGGCTCGGATTGAAAAGTACACTCATGGAAGGAATTATGACGGCGCGATTTTGGAGAGTTCTATCGCTTTCGTATTCAGTATTATTTCTTTTACTGCAGCGCTGGTACTGACCTTTTTTACATCGATAAATGTAAAGGTTATGGGATTATCCGCAGATGAGCTGTGGCTGTATCATTTCAGAGATTATATAGTTGAATCTGGAGTTGAAGATCCTGGGATTATAGTTGAGTTTTGTTTCGATGTTGGACTTTATACGGTTCTTGATGTTGAACCGATCTGTTATTACTTTCAAACTCAGACATTGAATATGCAGGAAGTTATCGACTATCAGAAACAGTACCTTCACAGTGGAGAGGCTGATTTTGTTGTGACGTGTGACTGTGAAGCTGAAGGCACGGGTGACAGGTATGATGAGGTTTTGGCGGAACACTGTCATTTCTACGATTTTGACCATGACTACTTCCTGTACCAGAGAAGCGATACCCCGGCTGAGGAACAGTAAATTTTTTTTGAGGAGAATTAGTAATGCCAATCAGAGTTAACAGTTTTATGGGAAAGTTTGGCTGGTTTGCCAGAAAGCATTTCCCTATGCTTGCAAGTAATGCATATCTTAAATTGCAGTTTGTAACAAGGTCCAAGTCCCAGAAGGCGTATTGTGACTACTTCCTTAATGCCAAGGAAGTTCCAATGCCCAACGTGGTAAACATTGAGACCATTAATAGATGTAATTCCACCTGTGCTTTCTGTACAGCCAATGTCCATGCGGAAAAGAGACCTCTGGCCAAGATTGACGATGCGCTCTATGAGAGCATTATTGATCAGCTGGCAGACTGGGGATACAAGGGACATCTTACTTTATACGGAAACAACGAGCCATGGCTTGATACAAAGATCGTAGAGAGACATAAGTATGCCAGAGAAAAGCTTCCAGAGAGCTTTATCTTCATGTCAACCAACGGACTGATCCTTAAGATTGAGGATGTTAAAGCCATAGCGCCATACATAAACCAGCTCATCATAAATAACTATTCATTGGAGATGAAGCTTCACAAGAATATTCAGGAGATTTACGATTACGTTAAGGCTCATCCTGAGGAATTCAAGGATCTTGATATTCAGATACAGATGAGATACCTTCAGGAGGTTCTTACAAACCGCGCAGGTTCTGCACCTAACAAACAGGAGACACAGAAGGTAATAAAAGAGACATGTCTTTTACCCTTCACAGATATGTGGATCATGCCAAACGGTAAGATGGGACTTTGCTGCTGCGACAATTTTGAGGTAACTGACTTCGGCGACCTGAACAAGATAAGTCTTAAGGAAGCCTGGGGGTCAGAGCAGTTCCAGGAGGTTCGCAGAAAAATTGCTGAGGGCAGACAGAACTATCCATTCTGTAAGCATTGTGACTTCATTGATGCAGGTTTTAGAATGCAGATTGTAAATGCGATCCTTCGTGGAGACCAGGATGCAGCCAACAAGCTTGGCGGTCATGAGAGAATGAAGATCGGTAACAAAAATAACGATGATGATGGTATCAAATAATCACCATTTTGAAATGAGGTAAAGAGTGGATAAGATAGCGGTACTGATTCCCTGTTATAACGAGGAGAAGACCATTGGAAAGGTGGTTCGTGATGCGAAGGCTGCCCTTCCTGAAGCAACTGTATATGTTTACAACAACAATTCAAAGGATCGTACAGCGGAGATAGCTGCTGAGGCCGGAGCTGTAGTTCGCAACGAGTACATGCAGGGCAAAGGCAATGTCATAAGGCGCATGTTCCGCGAGATCGATGCTCTTGTTTATGTTATGGTGGACGGCGATGATACCTATCCCATGGAGTCAGCTCCTGAGATGGTGAAGGCGGTCCTTGAGCATAATGCAGACATGGTTGTTGGAGACAGGCTGTCTTCGACTTACTATCAGGAGAACAAAAGACCTTTCCACAACTTTGGAAATAATCTGGTACGTGGCAGCATCAATAAACTCTTTGACTGTAACATCAGGGATATTATGACCGGCTTCAGAGCCTTCAGTTATGAGTTTGTAAAAACATTTCCTGTATTGTCAAAGGGATTTGAAATAGAGACTGAGATGACTATCCATGCTGTCTACAACAACATGCAGATCGACAACGTAGTCATAGATTATAGAGACAGACCGGCTGGTTCTGAGTCCAAGCTCAACACTTTTGATGACGGTTTTAAGGTCCTTAAGACTATAGCGAGGCTATACAGAAGCTACAAGCCCTTTGGCTTCTTTAGTATAATTGCTGCTTTCCTGACCATCCTGGCTATAATATTCCTGGCACCAATAATACAGGAGTACTGGGTTACAGGACTGGTGCCCAGGTTCCCCACACTGATCGTGTGCTGCTTTGTGCTCATGGGTGCAGCCCTTAGTTTGTTTGCCGGAATAATCCTATCGACACTTGCCATCAACAACCGTAGAGAGTTTGAGATGCAGCTGAATATGCTGCAGAGGCATAAAGAGACAGACTATGCCAAGGAAGAGCAGTAAAGAGATATAATGACAAAGAGAAAGCCCCTGATCACATCAGTGACCGGGGGCTGTTTTATTATATGTATTTAGTTGGAACCTGATTCTGAAGCTTCTGAAGACTCGCTGCTGTCA
>JAEEGL016738421.1_pt1 | contig 14809 bp, 14 predicted proteins | sample 9134231 | NCBI WGS metagenome assembly JAEEGL01 (sample SAMN16246548, study PRJNA631951) | gut metagenome | biome: gut microbiome; feature: rumen; material: fiber-attached | host: Bos | place: Iran: Karaj | collected 2018-10 | reverse complement strand
TTTAGTTATTGGAAAGCAAAAAGTCAATTAAGTAATGCCGGAATATTTTTTAGAGTTTCTTCCATAGCGGGAGAACCTTCAAATTTAGTTTATGCTTTATCTTTAGCTTTTTATACGGCATTAGTATGTTTTATTACAAAGCAGGAAAAGCCAATACTAAACATTTCTAAAAGCATTGTAATTATATTGTGTTTTGCATTAACTTTTTCTTTAATCGGATATATTGGTATTGTAATATCTCTTATATTTGTAGCAACAATCTATTTTAAAAGAATTAAAGTTGTTAAGCTTTTAATTGTCTTGTGCTTATTTGCTACGTTATTTTGTTTGGGAAGTAATACATTTACGATGAGAATAGCGCAAACTTCATTGGAAATACAAAAAGTGATAAACAAACAAAATTTAAATAATGATCAACAGCAACAATGGATTAATCCATCAAGTTATTCAATAATCCTTCAAGCTAAAATAAGTTTTACAAATTTTAAAAAACATTTTCTTTTCGGAACAGGATTAGGTTCTCATTTGGTAGCTTTTAATAAATATTATGAATTGTTTCACTACGAGAAGGAACAAAAATTATTACATAAACCGGATGCAGCATCCTTGTTTCTAAGATTATTATCAGAGTTGGGACTTTTTGGAATATTCTTAATAAGTTTCTTCTTATTACGGTTTAATATTTTCTTACCAAAATACAACTCTAATTTGGATTTTTTTGTGATTTTAAATTATGGATGTTTATTATTTATTATTCTAAGACTTATTAGATGCGGAGTTTATTATGCGGATGGTTTTTTTATTTTTGCGTTAGTATATTATTACACAAAAAAGTTTTATATAAAAAATAAAAATGGACAAAACAAACAAAATGATTTTTCCGATTCAAATACCTAATCATTGGAAGGTAGCAATAAGTGCTTGGAGCTTTAGAATTGTTTCCGCACTTGTGCAGATTATAAGTATTCGGGTATTGTTTAACTATTTGGGAATGGATAGATATGCCATTTACGTAATATTATATTCCTTATTACATTGGTGTAATTTATTTGATTGCGGTATAGGAAATTCTTTGCAAAACTATATATCTGAAGCAAGAGTTAAGAACCAAGATTATTCCAAATATATGACGATTACATTACAAATAGTTACGCTTTTATTCTTATCTTTAATTCTAATACTTTGTTTTGTATCATTGCCGTTACAAAAAGTAATATTGGCAAAATATTTATTCATTCCCGAACTACAAACTTCAAATTTGGTTTTTGTTATTTGTTCAATTTTCATAACATTAACATTTGTAAATATAATTATTAAAGTATATTACGCACTGCAAAAAGGAACTATTCCCAATATTTTACAGTTAATAGCTATAGTTATATCAATGCTTTCAATAGTTTTGTTAAACAAGTTCTATCATGACAATTCAAGTATATTAAAAGCGTTATTATGTTTTTCTTTGCCACAATTAATCTTGCTGGGAATACCGTTTTTTTTTACTTTTAAAAAGCATATAAAAAATATATTTTGTTTTGATTTATCGCTAATAAAAGCATTTATTTACAGGTCATTAAAATTTACCGGTTTTACGGTAATGTATGTCGCAATTTTACAGGTTGATTATTTAGTAATGGCACAAACAGTACCATCAAAATCTGTAACAGCTTATAATATTTTTACCAGATTTTTTTCTTTCGGCCTTTTAATATATATTGCTTTTCTAAATGCTTTTTGGCCTACATGCTCCGAAATGTTTTACAGGAAAGAGTTAAGAGAAATAAAAAAGCTTTTAAAAAAATATTGTATATTCGGAATAAGCATTATATGGATTGACATATTTTTTATATTTATATTTCAAAACTTTCTTGTAAAAATATTGGTTTCAGACAACACTATAATTGTTGATACTATCTTTTTTATTTTGTTTGCAATTTATGCCGTATTTAGAGTTATAACCGATACTTATAGTGTTTTTTTGGAAAGTATAACCTCTTTAAAAATTTTCTGGTTTGTTTTACCGATACAACTTATTTTATGTATATGTTTGCAGTATTTCCTTTCGATAAAATACGGAATCAACGGAATAATTCTTGGTTCTCTTCTATCTTTCATGCTTACAACTTCTTGGATTTTACCTTATACATCATACAAGATACTAAACAAAGCAGAGGAGCAAAAATAAATTAGGCAAAAAAAATTTAATAAACCAATATGGTATTCTTAACAATCATTAAAAAAATATTAAATGTTTGCATTTAAGTTTGAAGTATTTTCTCTTTCTAAACTCTATCAGTATTTTATATAATACATAAAATTTATATGTGTAGATAAAACTATAACATTGTTTTATATATCGTTGAAACATTATGCAAAAACTAAGAACTATTTGGGTAAAATTAAAAACCATCATTAAAATAATAACCTTAAGACCTTATCTTAGCTATCTTGAGTTTCATATAGCAGATCATTGCAATCTGAAATGTAATGCCTGTACACATTTTTCTAATATATCGGAACCCAATATTATAGATGCAAGATTTCTTGAGTTTCGTTTTACCAGATTAAGAGAACTCTTCGGGATTATTATGACAATCAGAATATTGGGAGGAGAGCCGTTATTACATCCGGATATAATAGAAATTTTATCAAGCAGCAGATTTAATTTTCCTTTTTCAAAAATAGAATTGGTTACAAACGGATTACTGTTAGATAAAATGCCGAAAGAATTTTTTGAAGCTTGCCGTAGAAATAAAATTGCAGTATATATATCAAAATACCCCGTAATAGAAAACAAATTGAAAAAAATAAAAGAACTTCTTTCTTCGTTTAAAATAAAATATTATATTTCCCCAAAGATTATAAACTTTTCCGCAAATTTAAATCCGAAGGGAGATTCCGATAAAGACATAACTTTTAAAAATTGCAGGCATAAAATTTGTACTATATTAAGAGAAGATAATATTTACTTATGCCCGATAGCCGCATATATAGACAAATATAACAAATACTTCAATAAAAATATTCCTGTACCTAAAGGAATAAATATTTATTCTAATTCCGCAAAACAAATTTTGAATTATAAAAAAAATAGCGAAGAAACTTGCAGATATTGCACTAATGTAGCAAACTATGTAAACTGGTCATGCTCAAATAATCCCAAAGAAACAGATTGGAACGGTAAAATATAACTTTATGAATGCCAAAGTTTCAATAATAATACCTATCTACAATACCGAAAAATACTTAAAAAAATGTTTGGATAGTGTAATACATCAAACATATAAAAATCTTGAAATAATATTGGTTAATGACGGTTCTACCGACGGTAGCGGGAAAGTATGTTCGGAGTATGCACTAAAAGATGACAGAATAAAACTTATCCATACAGAAAATCGTGGACCTTCTCACGCAAGAAACAAAGGGTTGGAAATCGCAACCGGAGAATATATAGGTTTTATTGACAGTGATGATTACACAGATTTAAAAATGTTCGATGTATTGTTATCTAAACAGAAAGAATATGATGCCGATATAGTTTGTTGTAATGTTGTTCTTGTCGATAACAAATTAAATTATTTAAAGCCTAAAATTCCCAACGGTGTCGTAGAAAAGGATTTAAGTGTAAGTTTAGGTGTATTTGAATTATCGTTCGGGACATTTTTATGTAATAAACTTTTTAAGAAACATTTATTTAATTCCTTTAAATTAAAAGAGGGCTATTTTTATGAAGATTATGAAGCAACTACAAGATTATTAATTGTTTCAAAAAAAACAGTATATATCGATACAAATTTATATTTTTATAGCAGATTAAATCCGAACAGCACAACAAATCAATTCAATTTAAAACTGCAAACGGATGATTTTGAAATAGCTAAAGAAGTTTATTTGTTATGTAAAAAAGAAAAACTAAAAAAAAGTACATATTTATCTTTGATAAGATTTTTGAATTCAAGTATCGGTTTACTAAGGATTTTATATTTTTATAAATTGGAAGAAGAACAATTGGAAAGAATAAAAGAACTTAAAATTTCTTTTGTAAAACATTTAAAAACATTTCTGCTATCACAAATATCATTAAAAGGAAAGATACTAATTATTATTTTTTTAATAAATCCAAATATCTTAAAACATTTGAGAAGATTTCTTATAAAACAAAAACATATACAAAATTAATTATTACCGAACACAAAATATTTTATTTCTTATTTAATTTGTTCCTTAGAATTGTAATATAATCTTTGTATTCTTGTTGTTTATTACTTCTACCGAAATTGTTGTTGTGCAATCTTCTGTTTGAAGTTACAACGGGTATTTTTTTTACTTTGATATTTTTTTGCTGTAATCTTATTTGAAACTCTACAATATCTCCGGCTTTTAATACTTCGTCAAAAGTTCCGACTTTATCAAATACTTCTTTTTTTATTATGGAACATCCTGCAAGCGCACCGAAATAATTATCGTTTCTTGCTTTCAATTTTCTTTTATCTTCTTCGGATAATTCCGGAGAAACAAACTCCCTGGACATACTGAAAACAGCCTCAACACCGGAATCTTTTAAAAATTCATTATATAAATTCGATATGCCATTTTCTTCCATAACATCGTCGGAATCAACATACAGAATATACTCACCTTTGGCTTCTTTAAGGCCTGCATTTCTTGTTTTTCCGATATGAGAAAAATTTACTTCTATTGTTTTACAATCTAAATCTTCGGCAATTTGTTTTGTATTATCCGTACATGAATCGCAAACGACTATTAGTTCCATATCTTGTATATTTTGTTTTTTTACACTTTCTATGGCTTCCTTAATATATTTAGAAGCATTTTTTGCTGCTATTATTACCGATATCATTTGTTTGAAATTCCTTTTCTTAATATACTCATAATATATTTTGAATATTTTGGCCTAACCAATAAAGTTATGTTATTACCATGTAATCTTCTCATATAAAAATTCTTATCAATAAAATGATTCAGATTTTCTCCGTTTTTTTCAAATCTATATATGAGTTCGGTATCTTCCCCTGTTTGAAAATCTTCGTCGAAATTACCATATTTTTCAAACAAAGATTTGTTTACCATGGCCGTAGGCAAATGCCTTTTTTCTAATATCTCTCGTTTTTTTTCGCTGATAGTTATTGCATCTTTTTTAATCTTATCATTATCTATAATATTTTCATATTTTGTAAAAACTATTTGGCAGTCGGAATGCTCTTTAAAATATTGTATTTGTGTGCTTAGTTTGTCAGGTAACCAATAATCATCGGAATCACAAAATGCTATATATTCCCCTTTCGAGTTTTCTAACGCTGTATTTCTTGCGAAAGGTATGCCTTTATGTTCTATATAAAAGTATTTTATATCATTATATTCTTTTACTATTTTTTGGGTATTATCTGTTGAACCGTCGTCAACAACTATCAATTCTATGTTCTTGTAATTCTGTGCATAAACACTTTCTATTGCCTGACGAATATATTTAGCATTATTGTACGTCGGCATCATTACGGATACTAACGGTTCTTTACTCATAATTATTATTCTACACCTTTTCTTAAAATAGCTGTAATATATTTAACGGTATCTTGATTATAATTCAAAGTTACATTTTTCCCGTGTATTCTTCTTATATAAAATATATCCGGAATTATATGTGAAATATTTACTCCTTTTTTTAAAATCCTGTACAAAAATTCCGTATCTTCCACCCCGCTGAAATTTTCATCGAAAAGCCCATATTTTTCAAACAGTTCTTTTTTTATAACACTGCTTGGTAAATATTGTTTTAAAAAGTTTTCCATTAACTTTTCATGCATTGCCCTTTTATTTGTTTTAAGCTTTTCATCTTCAAAAAAATTTTCATATTTCGTAAAAACTATTTGACAGTCGGAGTGTTCTTTAAAATATTGCATTTGTGTATTTAATTTTTCAGGCAACCAATAATCGTCGGAATCACAAAATGCTATATATTCTCCCTTTGATTTTTCCAATGCTATATTTCTTGCTAAAGATATTCCTTTATGTTCTATATAAAAATATTTTATATCTTGATACTTTTTTATTATTTCTTTTGTATTATCGGTTGAGCCGTCATCAATAACTATTACTTCTATATTCTTGTAATTCTGCGCATAAATGCTCTCTATTGCCTGACCTATATATCTGCCATTATTATACGTCGGCATCATCACGGATACTAACGGATTATTATTTATCATTATTTTCTTCTTCTTTAAAAACTGGTTGCCAACCTTCTTCTTCGTCAACATCGTGTATAGGATCGGCCAACAACATTTCCTGTGCATCGGCATATTCGGAAACTTTCATTTCGAATTTATCTTGTTTTATAACGGTTTCATCAAATTTGGGTGTTGCCGAAGATTGGTTATCTTCAACAATTATTTCTTTTTGTAAAAGGTCACCAACAAAGGCTTTTAATTTTTGGTCTATATCAGCAGGACAACCTTCAATTTTTTTCAGATTATCAATTACAGATTGTATTGAACAACCGTTAAGTATAGCCTGAAAAACAACACTACCGCAATTATTCATTGCATAATAAATACCGGTTTCGGAATTTATTATGATAGCAATATTATTTGTAACATCCGCAAACATTTTTGATTCGTTCAATTTATACATTTTATAACTCCTTAATAAACTGTCTTAATATTTTAACATTTTTATCTAAATTTCGTGATAAATTTATTTGATAACAATCCAAATCTTTAACAAGAGAAAGAAGTAATTTTACATATTCTTTGTTCAGATGTTGATCCATCTGTTTGGCAGTCGAATAAACGAATTGAGTAATTGCTTTTGTATTATTACTTTTTTCAATTGTCGGTTCCGATATATCGGAAATTGACGGAAAAATCATAGCTTTTATCGGTAACGACTTTACAAAATTATTATTATATGCGGATATATCAAGTGTATATTTGGTATTGTTATAATTATCGTACATAAATTTAGATTTTAAGTTTGTTAATTTATTATACATTTGCGGTGTTAATGTAACCATCGAATATATCGGATGAGAGTATAGTATGTTGTTTTCTTTATTTATGATAAGATAGTCGTCGGAAACATATTGAAAATTTTCCATTAAACAAGTTATTGCCAAAGTAGTTTTGCCGCCACCGCTACTTGCACAAATTAAAACACCTTTGTTGTCTATGCCTACCGAAGCGGCATGTGCAAGAGAAGAATGAGAAGTTAATGTTGCTGGATATATTGCATTAACAAACAAATGCCCGAATTTTGGTAATATTTTGTCCGAAAAGTCTGATGCGGAAAAATAAAAAGAATTTGAAAAAATATTTTGCGCATTTAACATATTATGTTCCAGGAAAAATCTCATAATAGTTCGCTTATTATAAACAACGGCTAAATATTTATTATTTTGATAAGAACTCGACAAAAAACTTCTTACATCATCTTTCCATATATATAACACACTGTCGTAGTGATCAAGATTATCTTTTATAGTGAATTTAAAATTTTGTTCTATTCTGGGAATAATTTCTTCGTTTGCAATTTCTAACTTTATTTTTTTTACTCCCAAATCTAAATATTTCGTAACAACGGAATTTGTTTTTGCCGCTTTATTGAATTGTTTATCCAAAATGGCATAGTATTTTAAGAGAATATCTTTTTTCCCGTTGAACAAATTTGATTCGTTGTTTAAATTCATATACAAAACACCCTATTTTTAATGTTTCATAGAGTAATTTTATAATATTTGACCAAGATTGTAAATTTATTACGATGTTGATTTTCTAACGTTTTTGCGCCGACAATTTGCTTTTTAAAAAGCTTAAAGATATATTCGGGTTGTATTTAGATACGAACATAGAAAAATCGGAAGATTCTTTGATAATTTCAAACAAAAATTTCTCCTGCTCGTTATAAATATCTCTGTTTTCATTAAATTGTTGCTCGATTTGAGTTAAATATTCTTTTACAAAATTGAATTTGTCTTTATTATCTATAATTAAAGATTCCACAAAAAACAATTTAATTCCGTTCAAATTTATATTGTGTTCTTTTAAAAATTCATACAATAATTTAAAACTTTCAATATAATGATATCCTCTGTGTTTCTTGTGCATAGCAGAATCACCATGTTGGCAATAATGATAATAAGGCCCTTTGAAAATACATATTTTTTGATTCATCAAATCACCCGCATAAGAGAAATAAATATCTTCCGCACCGCATTTTACATTCGGGAACCTTAATTTATACTGTTCAATATATGCCCTTTTATATAATCTTGTCCACACAACAGGAGGAAATAAGTTTTGAATTTTCTTGGAATCAACGATTTCGAAATCTTTTTTTAAAAAAGTAAATTTACTGTAAGCTTTTTTTGTTCTATCAGAATATTCGTTAACAAAATTTGCATTTATTACAACATTGGAATCCGTTTGTTTTATAAGTTTTACACTTTCTTCAATATATGTTTTGTCAATCCAATCATCGGAATCTATTAAATAAATATACTCTCCTGTTGATAAATCCAAGCCTAAATTTCTTGCATTGGAAACACCTTTATTTTGTTTCAAATCAATAATTTTTATTCTTTCATCTTTCAAAGAGTATTCTTTTAATATTTCTAATGAATTATCCGTAGAACAATCGTTTATACAAATTATTTCAATATCTTTTAATGTTTGGCTTATAATGCTGTTTATACAATCTTTCAAGTAGTTGGAAGCATTAAAAACCGGAATTATTACAGAAACTGTTTTTTTCATAAATAACTCTCTTACAAAAGCTTATATTTTTATTAAAATTCAACATTCAAACATTTTATTTGCCATTTTTTCAAAAAACAAAGTGTTTATTATAGGAACTCTTTGTATTATTTTTAAATAGAGAAATTGAGCAAACAACTTTGTTTTGCCGAAAAAATCTGATTTTTCCTTAATTCTTATTTCTTTTATTATTTCTTGTGCTCTATAAAAGCATAAATGATTTTTTGTATAAAGATTAAAGTCTTTTTGTTCCCGCTTCGATATTTGTATTGAAGAAATTAAATCATGTGGTATCGTATTAGGTAAAAAATACTCAAACAGTTCCAACATTATCTTTATTTGTGCAAGACTTCCGGTTTCTTTTGCTTTTCGTATTACATTCTCCCAATTTATATTTTTATTGTTTTTTATAATATAAAATGAGTCTAACAACCACGATATCTTTTTGTAAAAGGTCTGAGAATAAATAATATCATTATAGCCATTATTAAACAATAAAAACAAAAAATCCTCAATGTTTGCAATTAAAATATGCAACCCGTGAAATTCGTGTTTTATTGCTCTTTTGAAAATATCTTCATACACTTTATCGACATTTTTATTGGAGTTAATAAGAGTATGATAAACGGCTATTCGTTGATTATCGTTTTTGAGTATTTCGGTTACATTTCCATATTTCCCGTTTATTTTAAATCCTAACTTTTTACTTATTTCAATAGTTTTACTAAACTGCTCTTTCGGAACAGCACAGTCTGCAACATACATCATTCTTGTTTTGTCAGCATCGAACACTTTCATAGAAGAATTTTTTATAAACATAACCGGAATATCATTTTTATTTAGCTCCGCTACTAACCGCTTTACACTCAATAGCAAAGAAACATTATAGTATTGAAACAATCTCAAAACACCTTTCAACCTCGGTTCAATATTTTTCGGAATTTCTATATGCGGATTATTTTGGAATAATTGTGCCAGCAAAAAATTAAACGGAAGAGTTTCTTTTTCTATACTATAATCAAAATCATATAACAAGCTATAAACTTCGTCTTTTGTTACAGTATTTGAAGTATATAACTTTAAAAGAAAAGTCTCTTTTTTAGAAAGATTAAGACGTTTTATAAAAAAATTAACATCTAACATAACAAAAATTTCCTGTTTATATAAACATCATCGAAAATTTATAATATTTATTCAAAATATTGTAAAATATTAGTGTCGTTATTCTATCAAAATAACATAAAAAAATAAATGTTTATAAAAAACAAAAATTTTCCATTTATATTAGCTTTACTGTTAACGGATTGCATAAGTTTTATGCTGTCTTTTTTGGTAGCTTTTTATTTTAGATTTTACATTTTAAACACAACTGTTATTCACTCTTTCAATCAATATTTAACAATATCTGTTTTTTTGGTTCCTATATGGATATTATTCGTTAATTTTTTCATAGGATATAAATTATTTTATATATCAAAATTTAATTTGTTTATAAAAGTCTTAAGGACATCTACGGTCTTTATTATTTTTATTCTTGCTGCGGTTTTTATTATTAAAAACGATTCCTCCAGATTATTTATGTTTTTTGTTTGGCTTAATTTAATATTATTTACATCCTGTTTCAGGTATATTCTTAAAAGAATAATCGCATATATAATATACAAACTGAACATAAGAAACAACTTGTTGGTAATAGGTAAAAAAGTAAGAAAATATAAAAAATTTTTTAACAATATCTATATAAACAAGGTTTTTTATTATCCGTATCAAATGGAAGCAAAAAACGTAGAGAATTTAAAATATTTATCAATCAAAAAAAACATTAAAGATATAATTATTACGAATTATTCTTTAAAAGATACAGAATTTTTATCATTATGCGATTGGGCACAAACAAATGATATTAATATAAAAATTTTACCGAATGAAGTTCAAATGACAAAGGATAAAATCGTTTTAGATGATACGTTAGGCATTCCGGTTGTATTTTTAGTATCTAACCCTGTAAAAGATTTTGATTATTTTTTAAAAAGAATATTAGATATTATTTTCTCTTTAATTTTATTGATTCTTTTATTGCCTGTATTTATAATCATTTCTATTTGTATAAAATTGGAAAGTAACGGTCCTATTTTGTATAAACAAATAAGAATCGGTTATAAAAGACAAAAATTTTACTGTTATAAATTCAGAAGCATGTGTGAAAACGCAGAAGAACAGCTGGAAGAATTAAAAAAAGATAATGACACCGTTTTTTTTAAAATGAAAAACGACCCGAGAATTACCAAAATAGGCAAATTTATTAGGAAATACAGTATAGATGAATTACCACAACTTTTCAATGTACTAAAAGGAGAAATGTCTCTTGTAGGACCAAGACCTATGCTTGAAGAAGAAATGATAAAAATAGAAAAAAGATATCACAATTATAATTTAAGTAAACTATTCAAAGTTATTCCGGGTATAACAGGCTTATGGCAAGTATCGGGCAGAAGCATTCTTAATGATGAAAAAAAATTAGAACTTGAAATTTTTTATATTGATAACTGGTCTTTAAATTTTGATATAAAAATATTGTTAAAAACCATAGTGGTTGTACTTTTCCATAGAGGAGCTTTTTAGATTATAGTTTGTAATCAACAAAAAAGGCTCGAAATTTTTTCTCGAGCCTTTTTTTTATTTAATTTATATTTTATTTCAAATCTAAAACATCTCGCATATCATAAAATCCTGCAGGTTTATCGTTAATCCATTTTGCAGCTCTCAGTGCTCCAGCTACAAGGCATGCTCTTGATGTTGCTTTATGAGAGATTTCTATTACTTCCCCTTCACTTGCAAAATATACTTTATGATTTCCGCAAACATCACCGCATCTTACTGCATGAACTCCGATTTCACCGGGTTTTCTTAATGCTTGTGTTCCGTACCTTCCGTATACTCCAACATCTTTTAAGCTTTTGTTATGTCCTGCAGCAACCGCCTCAGCCAATCTTAATGCCGTTCCCGAAGGAGAATCTTTTTTCTTATTATGGTGAATTTCAACTATTTCAACATCATAGTTGGGAATTTTTTTTGAAATATTTTCAACTATATCAAGTAAAAGATTTATTCCCGTTGACATATTAGGAGCAAAAACTATTGATATTTTTTCACCTGCTTTTTTTAATACTTCTTTATTTTCATCAGTTAAACCTGTTGTTCCTATAACTATCTTTGCATTTTTTTTAAGAGCTATTTCCACATTTCTCATTGTATTTGACGCAATTGTAAAATCTATTATAATATCCCCTGCATTTACCACAGATTCCATATCGCTCGATTTCACTATTAAAGGATCTTTGTTGCCTATTGCGGGGCTTGAGTCTATTTCTGTTCCGGCAACGATATTAAAATTTTTATCTTGTTTTGCCATATTTATTATAGCACTGCCCATTCTGCCGCATGCACCACAAACTATTATGTTTGCCATATTTTTCTCCTAAAAAAGCCATAGACTCAGCTTAAAGCTTATAGTTTATGGCTCATAGTTTAAATTATATCAAGTTATAACTTTTTAATGTTTTTCTTAAACTTTCTTTATGTTCATCGGACAATGAGCACATAGGAAGTCTCATTTCGTCGGAACAAATTCCCATCATTGCCATTGCAGCTTTTACCGGGATAGGATTTGTTTCTATAAACATTGCTTTTACCAACGGTAACCATTTAAATGCTATTTCATTGGCTTTATCCAAATCTTTCTTTAACATTGCATTAACCAAATCCGATACAACTTTAGGACAAATGTTAGATAATACAGAAATTACTCCTGTTCCGCCGATAGCCATTATGGGAACTGTTAGTGCATCGTCACCGGAAATCAAATCCATTTTCGGAGCTAACATTCTTATATGAGACATTTGGTCGAGAGAACCTGAAGCTTCTTTTACGGCAACAATATTCTTACAATCTTTTGCAAGTTGTGCTATTGTTTTAGGCTCAATATTTACCGCAGATCTTCCCTGAATATTATATAAAACAACCGGAATATCTATTGCATTTGCAACTTCTTTATAATGAAGATACAAACCTTTTTGCGTAGGTTTGTTGTAATAAGGAGCAACAAGCAATACTCCGTCACAACCTACTTCTTGAGCATGTTTTGATAATCTTATTGCTTCTGCCGTAGAGTTTGAACCTGTTCCTGCGATAACTTTTAATTTACCGTTAGAAAATTCCACTGCTTTTTGTATAACTTCATCATGTTCTGCATGAGATAATGTCGCAGACTCTCCCGTGGATCCGCAGGGAACTATACCCGTAATTCCCGCTTCAATCTGCATATCAATTATCTTTTTGTATGCATCAAAATCAACCTTGTTGTTCTTTAACGGTGTGACAACTGCTGTAAAACTACCTGAAAACATAAAAACCCCTTTGTTACAATTTATATTTATAATTTTTATTTTACTTCTTTAGACATCAAATCTTCTATTGTTTCTGCCTTTCTTATCACTTTTACTTTAGAACCTTTAACTAAAACTTCTGCTCCTCTCGGTCTTGAATTATATTGAAATGCCATCGCTCTGCCGTAAGCTCCCGCACATTCTACGGCTATAAAATCACCTTGTTCAAATACAGGAAGTTTCCTGTCTTTTGCTATAAAATCTCCTGACTCGCATACAGGGCCTACAACGTCCGCAATCTGTTGTTTTTTAGAAGATTTTGTTACAGGTATGATGTTATGATAAGATTCGTATAATGCAGGTCTTATCAAATCGTTCATAGCTAAGTTTGTGATAGTGAAATTTTTTGTACCTGAAGTTTTTCTGTACAAAACTTCACCTACCAATATTCCTGCATCACCGACAATCGCTCTTCCCGGTTCAACAATTATTGTTTTGCCTTTGTATTTTGAATATACAGGCATTATTGTTTTTCTTAAATCTACAGGTTTTTGCGGTTTATCCGTAGCCGTATATTTTATTCCGAGTCCGCCGCCGATATCGATATATTTTATATTTATTCCGTTGGCTTCCAATTTATCTATCAATTTTGACATTTTTTCTGCTGCCAATTTAAAAGCGGAAACATCCAAAATTTGTGAACCTATATGACTATCTACTCCAACTACTTCTATATTTTTCATTTTAAATGCTTTCATGTAAATATCAAAAGCATCTTCATATCTTATACCAAATTTGTTTCCTTCTTTACCTGTAGTTATATATTTGTGTGTATGAGCATCAACATTAGGATTTACTCTAAAAGAAATTCTTGCTTTCTTTTTAATTTTTCCCGCTATTTTGTTTATTTGCTCTAACTCTTCAAAAGATTCAACATTAAACATTAAAATATTACTTTTTAATGCAAACTCTATTTCCTGTGAAGTCTTACCTACACCGGAATAAACGATTTTTTGAGGTTTTATTCCGGCTTTTAACGCTCTATAAAGTTCCCCGCCGGAAACAATATCTATTCCTGCACCAAGTTTTGCTAAAAGTTTCAATATACTATGATTTGAATTTGCTTTCATTGCATAACAAATTATAGTATCAACACCTTTAAAACCTATTTTATATGCATTAAAGTTAGATTCCAACTTATCTTGAGAATAAATATAAACCGGTGTACCAAACTTCTTTGCTAATTTTGATACAGAAACTTTTTCAACAAACAACTCATTTCTTACATACTTTAACATCTTTTTGACTAGCTCCATTTATACTCTAATATTTCAACTTAAAATGATACCAAAATAGAAGATAAAAGGCAACAAAAGGATAATTTATAATTTACAATTTATAATTAAAGGCAACGCCAAACGACGAAATCCCGCATCAAATGCGGGATGACAGACTAAACGACAATCTATATAATTAATAATCTAACAACAAAACTACAAGAAATTAAGTCGTTAAAGACCTTAAGATTTTGTATTACCTTATTCTTGGCTTTCAAAGGATTTTAAGATTTTAAATTATAACGAACTATTTGGCGAATGAAGTGTACGTACAGAAAGCGAAGCGATTGGTACTCGATTGAGGCAAATACGAAGTTAG
>JAEEGL015635886.1_pt1 | contig 14809 bp, 15 predicted proteins | sample 9134231 | NCBI WGS metagenome assembly JAEEGL01 (sample SAMN16246548, study PRJNA631951) | gut metagenome | biome: gut microbiome; feature: rumen; material: fiber-attached | host: Bos | place: Iran: Karaj | collected 2018-10 | reverse complement strand
CCGTTGATGATCAGAAACTTCATTTCAATACCTCCAGTATGGATTGCACCGCATCTTCCGGCTTGCTGTCGTTTGAAACGGTATAATCAGCAAACCGATCATACATTGGGTTCCGGATCTCGGCCATTCGGTTCAGGTCCGCATTCATTGAAAGAGGCCGTCCTTCCCGCTCCAGTTTGGCAGGATCCCGTGTCAGTCGAATTATGATCCCGTTTTGATGCAGCAGAGGATAGTTTTCCTCGCGTGTGACACAACCGCCTCCGGTAGAAATTATGATCCCGGATTGTTTTCCGAGCTCTCTCAGTACTGCAGTTTCCCTCTCCCTGAAGCCATTTTCTCCCTCTCTTCTGAAAATCTCCGGAATACTCATGCCCGCCTTTTTTTCAATTTCATAATCCGCTTCTGCAACAGGCCGATTTAGGATATCGGATAAGATGTTAGAAATTGTAGTCTTACCCGAGCCCGGCATTCCAATCAGAATAATATTCATCATGGAAAGAGAGAGTTTTTTAAGGATTCTGTCTACCTCAGTATCTGGCAGTTGGGACCCCATAAAAATCTCAGCACTCCGTTTTGCCTGTCCGACCAGCATACGAAGGCCTCCCGCATTTCTGATTCCAAGCTCTTCTGCTTGTAGAAGCAGAGCTGTTCTAGCCGGGTTGTAAACAACATCAAGGACCGCCTCCAGATGTTGAAACTGACGGAGATCAACTGCCTTCTCTCCATTTTTGGGATACATACCGAGAGGAGTGGTGTTTACAACCAGTGCAGCATCACCATGTTTGGAAATATTATGATAGTTTATTTCACCGTTTCGTGAGACTGGGATTACCACCGCTTCGTGTTTTCTCAGGATCGCCTGTACTGCAACAGATGCGCCGCCTGTACCAAGAACAAGAGCCTTTTTTCCCCTGAGCACCGACAGTGGGGAAAAGACACTGTTCAGCATCATCTCAAAGCCAACTGCATCGGTATTATCTCCAAAGATGGTTCCGTCAGCACATCTGCACAGTGTATTAACACTCCCTATGGTCTGTGCCAGCTGGCTCAACTCGTCGCAGAAATCCATAACCTTCTTCTTGTACGGAATAGTGACATTCAGGCCGTCCCAATCCCCGCTGTAGATAAAGCTTTCTACTTCGCTTGGTTCTTTTTCGTACAGACGGTACTCATACTCAGCAAGTTCACTATGGATCTGCGGGGAATAACTGTGACCGAGTTTTTCTCCAAGAAGTCCGCACTTCATTTATATCACCTCAGTATAACTGCCCAGATATTCATAGCTCTCACACATTTCATCCAATTCACCCATCAATTGGATGAACTTGGGTGAATATACGGAAGCATCCAAATCAAAGTAGAACATATACTCCCAGTTTCTCCCGGGAATCGGTCGGCTTTCCAGCTTGTGAATATTGATATCAAGTGCATAAAGACGCGAGAGAACGCTGCAGAGTGCACCAGGTTCATCTCGGACTACCATCATGAGGCTGGTGTGGTCAGCTCCCGGATAGATTTCCAGTTTTTTTGATATGCAGATAAATCTGGTATAGTTATCCGCTGAATCCTGAACAGAGCTCATCAGCGCCTCAAGCCCATAGAGTTTGGAGCATTCCCGTGATGAAAGAGCTGCAACACCGGCTTCTTTCGATTCTGCAACCATCTTTGCGGCAACCGCAGTATTTTCACATGGAATGATCTTTGCATTTGGAAACGACTGCAAAAAAACTGCACATTGGCTCAGTGCCTGGCCATGAGAGTATATTTCTCGGATCTCTTCTTTCTTGGTTCCCGGACGGACCAGCAAATTATGGTCCACCTTGATACGAACGGAACGGATAATGCGGAAATCATGTCGGTTCATCAGATCGTATACCGCATTAACGGAACCGGCAGTTGAATTCTCTACGGGGACGACTCCATATTTGCACAATCCCTTCTCCACTGCTGAAAAAACCGCATCAAAGGTAGAAAAATAGAAAATACTCGGTCTCTTAAAAAGCTTTTCACATGCTATTCCGGAGTATGCTCCTTCTACCCCCTGACAGGCAACAATTGCTTTTTCCGGGAACAGAGGCGCTGTCTCACGAATAGCTTTTTCTATCGCTGCTGTTTCATTGCTGTCACGTCGGAGAAGTTGGTTTTGTCTGCTTCTCGAGAGTGCCATAATTATGGAAAAAAGAGTAAAACAATAATCACTGTATTCCGTCGGTGACATTTCTTCTATTCTGGCAAGCTTCTCCTTTTCTCTCCGCAGATCAAGAACCGGGAGAGAATTCTCACGCTTGTACTCTGCTATTTCTGACGATAGTTTCATTCTCTCTGTAAACAGAATGAGTATCTCCTCGTCAATTTTGTCCAGCTCTTTTCTGTATTCAGATAATTCCATTGTTTTCCTCCCGAGGGATTATTGTTTTACAGGATAAAATCTGCTATTGCTATGGCGGCAGCGGCTTCAATAACCGGTACAGCCCTCGGAACAATACAGGGATCATGTCTTCCGCCAACCTTGAGTTCTTCAGGTTGAAATGTCCTTATATTTACACTTTTCTGTGTTTTTGCAATCGATGGAGTTGGTTTAATCGCAACGCGAAATACAATTGGCATCCCATTGCTGATTCCTCCCAGGATACCTCCGGCATGATTTGTTACCGTTTTCAGGAGCGGAATAACGCCAGAATTATCTGCTGCCGAAACCGTGAATTCGTCATTGTGCTCACTCCCTAACATTTCTGCCGCTTTAAAACCCGCGCCGAATTCGATTCCTTTCACCGCCGGGACCGCAAAGCATACCTGAGCTAATCTGTTCTCAATTCCATCAAAGATCGGTTCACCAAAGCCTCCCGGCAGCCCGCTGACAACGCATTCAATCACCCCGCCTATGGAATCTCCGTTTTCTTTCGCCTCCATAATAGCAGCCTGCATTTCCGTAGCCTTCTCCGGATCCAATACAGGAAATTCCACTTGCTCCGGACCATGAGAGTACTCTGTTTCATCTGAAATCCGTCCAATGCGGCGAATATATGCAGTAATATAGATATTTCTGCGTTCCAGTTCCTGAAGCAGAATTCCTCCCGCAATACAAAGCGCTGCCGTAATACGACCGGAAAAATGACCTCCGCCGTTTTGGTCCTGAAAGCCTTTATACTTGAGTTGAGCGGTATAATCTGCATGACCTGGCCTTGGGACGCTGACAAGTCTGTCATAATCCCTGCTCTTTGTATTTGTGTTTCTTATAATAGCAGTCAGGGGTGTGCCGCAGCTTCTTCCGTTTTTAATTCCACACAGGAACTCCGGGCAGTCTGCTTCCTTTCTCGGTGACGACCATTCATTGCGTCCAGGAGAACGACGGTCAAGAAATCTCTGCAGCATCTCCATGTCGATAATTGTTCCCGGCGGAAGCCCCTCTAACGTCATACCGATTGCTTCTGCATGGCTTTCTCCGAATATGGAAATCGAAATCCGACTTCCGTGCAACGAGCTGCTCATTCCAGTTTCATCTCCTCAAGATCATTCCAAAAGGACGGGTACGATTTACTGACACATTCAGAGCCAAGAATTGTTACATCATTCCGGCAAATACTTGCCGCTACTCCTGCGCTCATTGCAATACGATGGTCATTACAGGAGTCAACTGTTCCCCCTTCCAAGCTCCCTGTTCCATGGATAACAAGACCATCTTCCAGTTCATCTACATTTCCTCCAAGTGCTGCTATCATTTGTGCCGTACTGTGAAGGCGATCCGATTCCTTATGGCGCAGACGTTCCGCATTAATAATCCTGCTGTCTCCTCTTGCCGCACATGCAAGCACAGAGAGAACAGGAATCAGATCCGGGATCGGTGCCGCGTCAATGATTATCGGCTCTTTTCTGTCCAGAGAAACCGCAACTTCATCTTCGCCACATCTGATTTTTGCTCCAAATGCTCTTAAACAATCCAAAATACCGCGGTCTCCCTGTATTGAGTTCCTATTCAGTCCCAATACGGAAATACCGCCCGACGAGAGCGCCCCGAGGCACAACGGAAATGCCGCACCTGACCAGTCTCCTTCGGCTTTTACTTCCTCTGGCAGTTGGAAAGACTGTCCTCCATGAATTCTCCACTCCGCCGGCGTTGTTTTTTCGAACGCAATTCCCGATTGCCGCAGAATGCTTTCCGTAATTCGGAGATACCCTTCTGAGGCCATATCTCCTTCCGCATGTAAAACACTGTCACCGTTCAGCATCGGCAAGGCAAGCATCAGACCGGTAAAAAACTGAGAAGATATATTTCCCGGAAGCGAAAAGATTCCGGGATTGAGACGACCGCTGCAATAAAGGGCCTTCTCTCCCCCGACCAGGATTTCTCTTCGGATTGTCATCCCCTTATTCTGCAGAACAGCATCATAAGGGCTAAGCGGTCGCTCGGGCAGTCGGCCCTCCATAATAAGCCAGGCGGCTCTGTCAAGCGCTCCTAAAACCGGGATCAGAAACCGCAGCGTCGATCCGCTCTCACCACATGGAAGCTTCGGCATATCCGACTTATTATATATTTCTTTCTGCGGGTATACTGTTATACTGCTGTCTTCAACAGCAGTCTGTATACCAAGCTGAGTCAGGCAACCGGCCGTAGCCATAATATCATCCGAAAGACCAGTTAGATTGATTTTAACAGGTCTCTTCCCAAGGGCAGCACAAATCAGAAGGCGATGCACAAAGGACTTTGAAGACGGTATGGTTACTGTTCCGATTCGTGTTCCGGCTTTTATCCTTTTAATCATAGGCAGCCTCCAGCCAGGATCTCAGTTCTTGTATATTCAAGGCTACAATCTCACACCATCCAATTGCTTTCGGCACTATCAGATGCAGTTTCCCAGATGTAAGCTTTTTATCCGCAAGGATCAGACCGAACAGTTCTTCCGCATCCCATTCCGGTTCTGTAGGCAGTCCATAATCCTGAAGGAGTTTCAATATTGCATCTCGGGAAAAAGGATCCAGCTTCCCCATCTTCACGGCAGAACGTGAAATCATAGCAAGCCCGACAGCAACAGCTTCTCCATGAAGAAGCTCATATCCGCTTCTGCTTTCGACAGCATGACCGAAAGTATGGCCGAGGTTCAGAAGTCGCCTCCGTCCGGTGTCCCTCTCGTCTTCCGCAACAATTTCCGCCTTTATCTTTACACAGGTTTCAATGACCTCCTCTTTGCTGATATCTCGCAGCTGAAGATGGTCAAAGAGATCTGCGTCGCCCATGACAGCATACTTGATTACCTCTGCGTAACCGGCTCTCAGCTCTCTTTCAGGCAGCGTATGAAGCATCTCAGTATCGCACAGAACACATAACGGCTGCCAGAATGCACCTGCCTGGTTCTTTCCGGAAAGAAGATTGATCGCTGTTTTCCCTCCAACAGAGGAATCAACCATGGCAAGCAGAGTTGTCGGAACCTGGATGTAAGCTATTCCACGCTGATAAGTAGCTGCCGCGAATCCGCCGAGGTCACCTGTCACTCCGCCACCCAGCGTTACAAGGCAATCGCTGCGGGTCAGTCTTTGTTCCGACAGAAAATTCAGCAGTTCTCCGTAGCATTTCAGGCCTTTCGTGCTCTCTCCCGCAGGGAAAACAATTTCTGTCACATCAAGCCCTGCACTTCGAATACTCTTTAAAGCCAGTTCACCATACAAGGGAAAAACATGCTCTCCGGAAACAAGTACGCATTTTTTTGCCGAAGTTAAATTCTGTATGGTGCTCCCGATATCTTGTATGAGATTGGAAGCAATCCTGACGTCATAGCTTCTTGATTCAGCTGCTACTCTCACCGTTCTTGTTTTCCCGGTATCCGTCATCTGCCGTCAACCTCTTCCTTGATACGTTTTCCTTCATCCAGTAATTCTGTCAGTCTATCTCTGTCATTGCATTCCATAGCGTCCCGATAAGCGCACAGATGATCAATTATGCAGTTGACTTCGTTTATCAGATAATCCCTGTTTTCAAGAAACAGTTCAGCCCACATGGGTGCATTGAGCCAGGCAACACGGGTAAGATCCTTATAGCTTCCTGCGGAAAAACCGTGATGGCGCTTTGCAGTCGGACTCTTAACATAAGCGTTGGAGACTACATGCGCAAGCTGAGAGGTAAAAGCAATCATTTCATCATGTTTGTCCGCAGTGGTGACTGAAATCCGAGAGAACCCAGCTGGTTTAAGAAGCTCCTTCACCCGTTCCAGAAGAAGGATATCATCATATCTCGGCGGAACAATGACCATTGGGGCATTATGGTACATATTTGCTTTGGCATACTTATAGCCGGAATACTGTGTCCCAGCCATAGGGTGACCGCCGACATAAGTAAACCCATATTTTTCTGCAATGGGAAAACACGCTTCACATACAACCCGCTTTGTTCCGCAGCAATCTATAACTATAGGACGTTCTCCAATAAACGGCGCAAATTCCTCCAAGGCGCGTATGGAAGCCTCCGGGTAAATTGTCAGGAGAAGCAAATCACAGTCCTTTACATTATCCTTAGTCAATACGTCATTAACATCTCCGGAGAGTATGGCAAAATCAAGTATGGATTTTGTCCGGTTTGAGGCATACACGGTCCAACCTGCCGCATGATATGCCTTTGCAAAACTGCCCCCAATCAAACCAAGTCCGACGACACCAACAGTATTCATTTCAAAACACCCCTAACCGCTCGGATTCTCTCAGCAAGAACAGCAAATTCGTCAGGTCGGATAGACTGCGCTCCGTCACATAAAGCATGAATTGGATCGTTGTGAACTTCAATGATTAAACCGTCAGCGCCGCTGGCTGTCGCAGCTAATGCCATCGGTGGTACGAGCTTTGCAATACCTGTCGCATGACTCGGGTCAACAATGATCGGAAGATGAGTAAGCTGATGAAGCATCGGAACCGCTGATAAATCCAGAGTATTTCTGGTATAATCTGAAAAGGTGCGGATTCCACGTTCGCAGAGCATAACTTTTTCATTTCCGCTTGCCATAATATATTCAGCACTCATCAGCAATTCTTTTAACGTGTTTGCCAGTCCTCTTTTCAGCAGGATCGGTTTATCCAGGCTGCCAAGCTCTCTGAGAAGGTCAAAATTCTGCATATTACGCGCTCCGACCTGAATAACATCAACGTCCTCAAACAATGGAAGATCCATAATATTCATCAATTCTGTCACAATCGGAAGCCCGGTTTCCTGCCTTGCTGCTTTCAGGAATTCCAGGCCTAATGCCTTCAGCCCTGCAAAGTCGTAAGGTGAAGTCCGTGGCTTAAATGCGCCTCCGCGAAGCATAGATGCTCCCGCCGCTTTTACTGCTTTTGCCACGGTAATGATCTGTTCCTCTGATTCAACTGAACAGGGGCCCGCAATCATGACAAAATTACCGCCGCCGACTTTCACGTCTCCGATTTCTACAACCATATCTTCGGGATGAAACTTCCTGTTGCAGCATTTGAATGGTTCTGTTACCCGTTTAACGGAATCTACAATTTCGAGGCTCTCAACAAGATCCACATCCACACCGGATGTGTCGCCAATCAGGCCCAGTACCGTTTGAAACTCACCATTTGAAATGTGAATTTTCAATCCAAGCGCCTGAAGCCAAGCGATCAACTGTGCCTTTTTTTCTTCAGAAACACCATGTTTCAATACAACAATCATGTTAACCTCCTGAAATAAACAAAACCGCACAGGATAACCTGTGCGGCAAAGTCGGTAGTTTTACGCTTTTTTGCACCACAAATTATCCTTACCGAAGCGAATCAGTAAAGTAATAATAATACGGTGCAAAAGTAAACGATTTCATATCATTTCTCCGTGCTGGAATGACAAGTATGATGGTACTATAATCCAAGCATGAAAGATTGTCAAGTTTTTTCAATTAATAATCAGATTACTCCGATCATCACAAGGAACAGCAGAATAAATGTTGCCAATACAGCAAGAGCAAACAAAGTAAAACCAGCGCTGAAATGTGCTTTTTGATTTCCGCTCTTGCTCGGTTCCGCAAGATGCGCTTTTCTGAGCGCATTCACAATCGGCTTGTAAAGCAGGAGCGTAAGCGCCGCATTGATCCCGCCCTTAACCAGATTAAACGGCAAAAAAACAGTCATAAGCATCCCGGCAACGGTTTCCCTCGGTACGCCCATATAGAGGGGCGTAATAATATAATTCCAGAGCAACATGGCCGCAGCCATTGTAATCACGCCAAAGCCAAGACCGATTATTGCATCTTTTTGCGTTCTGTGTTTCTGATAGAACCATGCTGCTGGAACAGCAAACGCGCATGTTGATACCATGTTCATCAAAAAACCGTAAGGGCCGGTTGAACTGATCGTGATCATCTCGATAAAGGAGACAATAACTGAAATCAGCACGCTTGTAAGCGGCCCATAGAGCAGCCCTGCAATTACGATAATTGCATCTTTGGGTTCATAGCTCAGAAAACCGGCGACATTTGGAATCACTTTGCTTACCAGTACGGCAACAAAGGAAACTGCCGAGAACATTGCTACGGATGCCATGTAGCGAGGTGTCATTTTGCTTTTTTTCATAGTTTTCCCCTCCATAAAAATAACCTGAAGATTACTCTTCAGGCGTAATAATAGGGCAGAAAACAGCACAATATAAATATTTAGCCATCTTCTTCCATCCAGACTATACTGTCGGTCCCGGAATTTCACCGGATCATGCCCATAAGGCTCGCGGACTGTACCGCCGGTCGGGAATCACACCCTGCCCTGAAGATGTTCTTATTATAGCAACATTCGAATTGTTTGACAAGCCCTAATTTGAGCATTATACTGTGATTAGTTTTTCTGCGGAGGAATTCAGATGCCAGCTCGAGAATACACATGCTGTTTTACAGGCCATCGCCCTCTAAGGCTGCCCTGGGGGATGAATGAAACCGATCCCCGATGCATTGATCTGAAAGAGAGACTGCGTACCACACTGGAAGAGACCTATAACAATGGCTATCGCCATTTTATCTGCGGCATGGCAATCGGGTGTGACATGTATTTTGCTGAAGCAGTTCTGGATCTCAGAAGCAAATACAGCGACCTCACTCTGGAGGCCGCTGTTCCATGTGACAGTCAGTCAGATAAATGGAACCGCAAACAGAAGGAGACATATTTTTCGCTCCTGTCCGCATGCAATATCGTCACCTATGTGTCCCATATGTATTCTCCAGACTGTATGATGAAGCGCAATCAATATATGATTGATCATTCATCTCTTCTGATTGCCTGCTTCAACGGACGAAGCAGCGGAACAATGAATACCATTCTCTATGCTGAACGGGCTGGAGTAAAGACAGTTATTCTGGAAATCTAACAACAGAATATATTGGTCCCGCACAAAGGTCCAAGACAAAGGTTTGCCGCGCAGAGTGTAAGACACAGCCGATCTGTACTCAGGCCATTTGAATAACTGACGCGATAATTATTATAGAACTCTCCTTCGTTCTGCAGTTGCTGAAGCAGCCTCTGATAATCCGGATTATCCGGTTCGATTTCCACTGCTGTCTTTGCTGCGTCAAGTGCAGCAATCCTGTTGCCGAGATAGAGGTTAGCACCTGCACACAGGTAATACCATTTTGCGTCTCTCTCTGCAATCGGAACGGACGCCAGAGCAGTAAGCGCCTCTCGATACAAACCATTTCGGATGTAGTTCTTGGCCGCAGTGTATTCGCTTCTCTCGTTCTGCTGCTGCCGGTATTGTCTTTCCTGCCAGGTACTCCATGCATTCTGCCAGCTCTGAAACGGATCGGTATACTGCTGATATTGATAAGCTCCGCCGGACCCTGCCTGCTGTGCGGCCGTCCCGTTTCGGATCTGATCATAGGCAGCGTTGACATCATTCATCATCTTTGCGGCATATTCATCGCCCGGATTGAGGTCCGGGTGGTATTTTTTTGTCAGTTCCCTGTAGGCTTTCTTTATTTCTTCATCCGTCGCTTCCGGAGAAACGCCAAGGACCTCATACGGATTTGCTGCCATCTTTTTTTTCCTTACCTATAGCGTATTTCTGATCAAACCTTGACCAGATACCGAAACACAGGATGTTCTTTAATAACCCCACATCATCCACCAGCGGGAGATAATCAAAATAGTAGAGGCACTCTCCCAGAAGCATGTTCAGAATATCACGAAAACGCTTTTCGTTATCTTCCAGTCCATAGTATCTGCGAAATGGATTAAATCCGCCGAACACACTATCACGGTTTAGATCTACAACCGCGTCCATGATATACAGAACCTTACCTAACCCGGCTCCAAATGATCGCAGTGTATCTGCCCAACGGTCATCCCTTATAACAAAAACCTCCGCCATCAAAGGAGCGAAGGCTTCTGCAGCAGCATCGGCATCCTCTGTCCTGGTCCGTTCCAAACAATGCAGCGCACTCATTGACTGCTCCATGGTCCGGCATTGGCGCGGATACCTCATCATCAGTTTTTTGTAGTCCGCTTTTAGTTTCTCTGCTGCGATCAGCGAAGGCAGGCTTCCTTCGTCCTCCCAGTCGTCCCGGAATTTCAGATAACTCAGCGCGATATTCATATCCGCCGCATATTCTGTAAATGTACTCCTCCACCATTCTCTGGGTATTCTTGGATGGATGAAGCAGGTATCCTCTCCCCTGTTTTCCGAAGCTTCATAAAGCGACTGCAAAAAGAGGATCAGAAAACACAGATCGTAATTTAGCGTTGCACCTGCCAGCTGTCCATAGCGGTCTCTTATGCTCCTGCACAGTCCACAATATGCAGACCGGTAACGACGATCTTCATCAGGGGTCAGCAAGCTTCTGTCAGCCGATAAGTATCCAAACATTTATGTTTTTCCAGTAAAAGAGTTTCCGCACTTTCGACATACGATCTTGACCTTGCCCCTCCCCTTTGGAACTCTCAACGTTGCCTTGCAGGCCGGGCAGATAAAAAACTTATATTCTTTTCTCTGGATCCAGCGCTCTTTGATAAGGCGAAAATGCACCAGCATTTTATCTTTTGCTCTAAGGTATTTATAATTCTCATCACTGCGCCGAACAAGATCTCTTGACAGCATCCGATAATAAGTAATCCCCAGCAGGATAACAATCAAGGGCATAAGAAAACGGGAAAAGCTTTTGCTGAAGATCACGGAGAGAATAATCAGAACAAAATCAGTCGTAAGAAGGAAACGATTTAAAGCGTCGTTCCCGTTCCTTCCTGACATAAATTGTAACAGTCTTTCCCTCATGCAGTTTCACCTTCAGCCAAATACTGAAATATATTTTAATCAGTTTCTCAGATTAATACATCAAGAATTTGTTAACATGCATTATCCCCTGTGTTCTTTCATGGAGAGCAGTACAATTCTTTCGCAAAGTTCATCATAAGTAATTCCTTCCACCTTTGCTGCCTTTGGTATGAGACTGTTCGGCGTCATCCCCGGAAGGGTATTTACCTCCAGAAACCATGCGCGCCCTTTATTGTCCAAAATAAAATCAGAACGGGAATATACACTCAGCTTCAGATTTCTGTGAACCTTCTCCGCAGCAGTCTTCAGTGCCAAAGCATCTTTTTCCGTTATTTGCGCCGGACAGATTTCCGCTGCTCCGTCCGTTCCGCTCTGATACTTTGCTACATAGTCGAAGCTGGTCCCCTCAGGGGGGATTATTTCGATTGGACTGAGTGCCTTTCCGTCAAGAACCGGGACTGTCATTTCCCGGCCCAGGATTTTTTCCTCTACAACTACTCTGTTCCCAACCCTCAGCACATTGAACAAAGCTTCTCGGAGTTCGTCTCTGCTGTCCGGAAGTTCAACACCAATTGAACTGCCTCCATTTACTACTTTAACGGCGCAGGGTATCGGCAGATGCTCCGTCAGTTTCTCAATATCATCTTCCCCATATACAATTTCCTGCCATGCCGGAGTCAGGATACCTTCGCGCTCCAGAACTCTTTTTGTCATTGCCTTATCCATCGCAACTGCGCTCGGCAGCGGCCCGGAACCGGTATATGGCACACCGATCAGTTCAAGAAGTGCCTGGATTTTTCCGTCTTCACCATCGATTCCATGCAGACCTAAAAAAACACAGTCGGCCATGGAACAGATTTCGGCAACATGTTCTCCGAGATGACCTTTGCTTTTATATTTTCTGCTTTGCCATATGCGGTCAAGATCCGGTGCCTGTTTCTCAATTGCAACATTCCCACAGAGACCATCGGGCTCCAGAAAAGCCTGTTCCAGTGGTTTTTTATAATCCTCCAGGCCGAAAAAAAGATCAACAAATACCGCCTGGTGCCCACGGCGTCTTAATGCCTTACATACAGAAGTTGCCGTTACAAGTGCGACATGTCTCTCAGTGCTGATTCCTCCGCCAAGTACGACAATTTTCATGATTACATCATCCTCTTTACATGCTTAAAAATAATAGTTGACAGAACTCCGTTTTGTTGTTACTATTAATTATCTCAATTGGATATGGGTTTATCCGAAGCAAGATACGACCGCTGCTTCCTCAGCAGCCAAGGCCACACGGACAGCCGGGTCGAACGCCGAAAGCCGCTGTGATGCGGTGGCAGCGATATTGCTGCCTTATTGATTGAGTTAAAAGCTCAAGTTTTATAAGTTGGTCACTATAAACCAGCACTTGTGAAATGGTCAATAAGTTTAGGTTCATCTGTGCCTCAGAAAGCTCTATTCCGATTTGGAGTTTTTTTCAGTTTATTCCAGTTCGGACTGCATGCCTATGCGGCACGCAGTCTTTTTTCACACTTAGGAGGAAAACATGAGAAAAATCATCGAGTTAAAGAACATTTCCAAAGCCTTTGACGGGGAAACTGTGCTTGACCACATCAGTCTTGATATTTATGACAATGAATTCATAACCCTTCTCGGCCCTTCTGGCTGCGGAAAAACAACAACGCTGCGGATCATTGCGGGTTTTGAACAGGCAGATGAAGGCGATGTTCTTTTTTTGGGTGAAAACATCAACAGTTTACCCCCGCATAAGCGAAACGTCAATACTGTTTTTCAGCGGTATGCTTTATTTCCCCACTTGAATGTATTTGAGAATATTGCCTTTCCCCTTCGGGAGAAGCACACGCCCGCCTCGGAGATTACCGCAAAGGTTACTGAGATGCTCCGCCTCGTTGCCCTCTCCGGTTTTGAGAAACGCAGTGTAACATCGCTCTCGGGCGGGCAGCAGCAGCGGGTTGCAATAGCCAGAGCGTTGGTTTCTCATCCAAAAGTACTGCTTTTGGATGAACCGCTTGCAGCTCTTGATCTGAAACTTCGGAAGGATATGCAGCAGGAACTGAAGTCCATTCAGAAGGCAACAGGGATTACTTTTATCTTCGTTACTCACGATCAGGAAGAAGCATTGTCCATGTCAGACACGGTAGTAGTCATGTCGGACGGCAGGATCCAGCAGATCGGAACTCCGATTGATATCTATAATGAGCCTACAAATGCGTTTGTTGCAGATTTTATTGGTGAGTCGAACATCCTTAACGGCATCATGTTAAGCGATCGCAGGGTCAAATTCTCCGGTCAGGTTTTCGATTGCCTGGACGAGGGATTTGCCCAAAATGAAGCTGTCGATGTTGTAGTGCGGCCGGAGGACGTCGATATCGTTCCTGAAGCAGAGGGCCAGCTGCACGGAGTTGTAAGCAGTGTTACTTTCCTGGGAGTACATTACGAGATTATAACGGATATCGGCGGTTTCAAGTGGATGATTCAAACGACAGATTTTGTAGATGTAAACGAGCATATTGGAATTCGGCTGGATCCCGATGCAATCCACGTTATGAAGAAATCTGAGTATTCAGGGCTGTTCGGAGATTATTCTTCATTCTCAAACGAATTTGACGAGCTTTCCGACGCAGAAGCAGTGGAGGACGACGAATGAAAAACGGCTTAAGGACGAGCCAGCGGCTGGCTCTGGCTCCATATGGCGTTTGGTCGCTGATCTTCATTGTGATACCGCTGTTCTTTGTGGCATATTATGCTTTTACAGACACAGCATTCCGCTTCACCACAGACAATATCACCAGGTTCTTTACAGCCAAGAGCACTGTAGCAATGGAAAACGGCGAACTGCGTGAAGTGCGTACCTATATACTGATTTTCCTGCGTTCTCTGAAACTTGCCGTCATTTCTACTGCAATCTGCCTTGTGTTCGGCTATCCAGCGGCCTATATTCTTTCCCGTGCTTCTGCAAGAACACAGAAAATCCTGATTACGCTGATTATGATCCCTATGTGGATGAACTTCCTGATCAGGACCTATGCCTGGATGACAATTCTGCAGGATACAGGTATCATGAACGGGCTTCTTGGCAAGTTTGGGCTTGCTCCGGTTCATGTAATTGGAACGGAGAGCGCTGTGGTAATCGGTATGGTCTATGACTACTTTCCGTATATGATCCTGCCGATTTATTCAGTGATGGCAAAACTGGATATAAAGCTGGTGGAGGCTGCTCGCGATTTGGGATGCAACAGCTTCGGAGTGCTGCGTCGTGTTATTTTTCCGTTGAGCCTGCCTGGCGTAATATCCGGAATCACAATGGTACTGATCCCTTCAATCAGCACTTTCTATATTTCCCAGAAACTGGGCAACGGAAAGTTCTACCTGATCGGTGACGCAATTGAAGGCCAGTATGTTGCGAATAATCTTCATTTTGCTGCCGCCATTGCGTTTATCCTGATGGTGGTTCTGCTGGTGTGCATGGCATTGATGCAGCGCTATGCCAACAGCCGTGCAGTAGCATGAAAGGAGGGCCGATGAGATGAAACCGATGGCAAAAGTTTATACAGCACTCATTATGCTTTTCCT
>JAEEGL010610671.1_pt1 | contig 14809 bp, 11 predicted proteins | sample 9134231 | NCBI WGS metagenome assembly JAEEGL01 (sample SAMN16246548, study PRJNA631951) | gut metagenome | biome: gut microbiome; feature: rumen; material: fiber-attached | host: Bos | place: Iran: Karaj | collected 2018-10 | reverse complement strand
TATACTTACGCAGTTTATAAACTCCGTAACGGTGGAAGACGAGACGGTTAAAGCTCAATGCGGCGCAACTCTTATATCCGTATGCAAAGCCGCGCTTAAAAACAGCCTGTCCGGCGTTGAATTCGCGTACGGGATCCCCGGCTCGGTCGGCGGCGCGGTTTTTATGAACGCGGGCGCGTATAACGGCGAGATAAAAGACGTTGTTACTACCGTAAGAGTGTATTCCGTAAAAGACGGAAAAATAATAGAACTTAACAACAAAGAATGCGGATTCGGCTATCGCAAAAGCCTGTTTGCGGATACGAACTATATAATTTTATCCGCAGAATTGAAACTGAAAAAAGCGGATAAGAACGATATAAAAGCGACTATGGACGATCTTTTGGGCAGAAGAAAAGCAAAACAGCCGCTCAACTATCCGAGCGCGGGCTCCGCTTTCAAGCGTTATCCCGGAAGATATACGGGTCAGATGATAGACGAAGCCGGACTCAAAGGATATTCCGTAGGCGGCGCACAGGTATCCGAAAAACACGCCGGGTTTATAATAAATAAAGGCGGCGCGACCGCAAAAGACGTTAAAGAACTTATAGACCACATACAAAAAGTCATAAAAGAACGCGAAGGCGTTTTGATCGAGCCGGAGATAAGGGTGATAGAATAATGTCGTTTTCAAGCAATTCCAAACACAGTCTTCTTGAAGAGATGCCGACCAGAACCTGCTGTAAAAAAGCGCTTCTGATGGGTATTTTGACGTATTCTTCCGTGTTCAGCAGAGAAAAAATAAAATACGTTACGGAAATAAAACCGGCAGCTGAAACGGTAATATCCCTGCTTGACGAGCTTTACGGCATAAAGTCCAATCTGTATATAACCGAAAGAAAAAACAGCCGTGAGGACACGGAATCAAAAGAAGCCGTAAACAGTTATAAAATAACCGTAGCCGGCAAAAAAGAGATAAGCAAAATGAGCGCTGACCTTAAAAAGAACAGCGTGTCTTTATACCGCGTAAACAGCGAGATATTCGATAAAAAATGCGGCAGATGCGCCTCGTATTTTATGCGAGGAGCGTTTATAGCGTCCGGTACTGTAAGCCGTCCGCAGAGTTCGTTCCACCTTGAAATATCAACGCCTTTCAAAAATCTCGCGTCGGATACCGTGGAGCTTTGCCGCGAAGCCGGATTTTCTCCGCGGACCGCGCTGCGCAATTCAAGCAACGTGATATACTTTAAAAAATGCGACGATATTGCGGATTTTCTCGCGTTTATAGGCGCGAATACGGCGAGCTTTGACTATATAAACGAATCGATAGTAAGAGAAAGCCGCGGACTTGCGAACAGAGCTGTAAACTGCGATACCGCGAATATTAAAAAGACCGTCAACGCCGCGACGGAAACGATGACGGCTATAAAATACCTAAAAGACAACGATTTGATGGAAAAACTGCCGCCGGATCTTAAAAAGACCGCGGAGCTGCGGTATGAAAACCCGCAGGCGTCTTTGGTCGAGCTTGCTGAGATGTCCGCACAGAAGCTTACCAAATCCGGAGTAAATCACAGACTTAAAAAGATAATTGAAATATACGAAAAATACAAACGGGGAACAACAAATTGAGCTTTGTCCATCTTCACGTTCACAGCGAGTACAGCCTGCTTGACGGAGCCTGCCGCGTTAAAGACATAGCGAAAACGGTAAAGGCTTTGGGTCAGAACGCAGTCGCGATAACGGACCACGGCGCCATGTTCGGCGCCGCGGAGTTTTACCTCGCATGCAAAGAAGAAGGGATAAAGCCGATAATAGGCTGCGAGGTCTACGTTGCCCCCGAAACTCGTTTTGACAAAAAGCGCGACAACGCTTATAACCACATGATCCTGCTTTGCAAAAACGAAGTCGGGTACAAAAACCTTATTTATCTCGTATCAAAAGCGTATACGGAAGGCTTTTACGTAAAGCCGAGGATAGACAACGAGCTTTTGTCCGATCATGCGGAGGGTCTTATATGTCTGTCCGGATGCATCGCCGGTTATATACCGCAGATGCTTATAAAAGGCAACTACGAGCGCGCGAAGGAATACGCGCTGTGGCTATCTAAAACGTTCGGCAAAGACAGTTTCTATCTTGAACTGCAGGATCACGGCTCGGAGGAAGAGGAGCTCGCGTTAAAAGAGCTTATTAAGCTTTCCGAAGATACGGGAATACCGACCGCCGCGACGAACGACGCGCATTATATCGCAAAGCGCGACGCGGACAAGCAGGCGATACTGCTTTGCATACAGACGAAAAGCGTTATATCCGACGGAAGACCGATAGGTTTTGACACGGACGAATTTTACTTAAAATCCGAAGCGGAGATGCAGCGTGTTTTCGGCAAGAATTCAGAGGCGATATCAAATACGCAGAAAATAGCGGATATGTGTGAGTTTGAATTTGATTTTTCAAAGCTGTATCTGCCCAAATTCACACCGCCCGACAATTCAGATGCAAAAGAATATCTGCGCCTTATGACGTATGAAGGTATACGGCGCAGGCTCGCCGACAAGACGCTTGAATACACGGATCAGTTTACCGAAAACGAATATTTGCAGCGCGTTGAATATGAGTTGTCCGTTATAGACAAAATGGGATTCAACGAGTATTATCTCATAGTCGCGGATTACGTAGGCTACGCTAAAACGCACGGCATAACGACCGGACCGGGCAGAGGCTCCGGCGCGGGCAGTATAGTCGCGTTCCTCATAGGCATAACAGACGTTGATTCGATTCGCTATGGGCTGATGTTCGAGAGATTTCTGAATCCCGAAAGAAAAGGAATGCCGGACTTTGACGTTGACTTTTCGGACGTTGAGCGGCATAAAGTAATTGAATATATAACGGAAAAATACGGGCGCGACAGAGTAAGTCAGATTGTGACTTTCGGTACGCTTGCCGCGAGGGCCGCCGTACGCGACGTCGGGCGCGCGATGGGAATGTCCGTCGCAGACGTTGATTCCGTTGCAAAGCTCATTCCGCCGCGCGTAAAACGCATAACGGAAAACGAAGACGGCGAGGTTGAGGAGAATTTCGTAAGAGTTGAATCCGTCGCGGACGTGCTTGAAGCGCCCGAAGGCGCAGAGCTGAAAGCGCGCTACGACAGCGAGCCGAAAGTAAAGCTTCTGCTCGACAATTCCATGTCAGTTGAAGGTATTCCGAGAAATATCTCAACTCACGCGGCGGGCATTATAATCACCGAAAAACCGGTCTGGGAATACGTACCGCTTGCCATGAGCGGCGACGTTACCGTCACGCAGTATGATAAAGATATGTCCGAGAAAGTCGGGCTCGTTAAGTTTGATATTCTGGGTATCAGCTATATATCAATAATCGCGGAAACGGAAAAACAGATACGCGAATACGAGCCGGATTTTGACGCGTCAAAAGCGCCGCTTGACGATAAAGATACATACGATCTTATAAGCATAGGCGACACGGGCGGCGTTTTCCAGCTTGAAAAAGCGGGTATGCGCAGAGTTTTAACGCAGCTTAAACCGAGCTGTTTTGACGATATTATCGCAGTTATAGCTCTGTACCGTCCCGGACCTATGAAGAATATACCGACGTTTATAGAAAACCGTCACGATCCGTCAAAAATAACGTATCTGTCAGATAAATTAAAGCCGATACTTGACGTCACGTACGGCGTTATCGTCTATCAGGAGCAGGTGCTTCAGATATTCCGCGACCTTGCCGGATATTCTTTCGGCCGCGCGGACGTCGTGCGCAGACTTATGAAAAAGTCCGACGCGGAGAAAATGAAGCTGCAGCGCGACATTTTCATAAACGGCGAAGAAGAAGACGGAAAAACGACCGTTTTAGGCGCGGTGCGCCTCGGCATGAACGCAGAAGACGCGGACGAGCTGTTTTCGCAGATGGAGTCGTTTTCCGGCTACGCTTACAACAAATCCCACGCGGCGTCGTACGCTTTTCTGACGTACAGAACGGCGTATCTGAAATGCCATTATTTTGCGGAATACATGTCCGCTCTGCTCACGAGCGTCCTCGGCAAGAGCCTTGACAAAACGGCGGAATATATAAACGAATGTGCAAAGCACGGCGTTAAAGTCCTGCCGCCGGATATAAACGAGAGCGGCGTTTACTATCACGTGGTAAACAAAGACGGTGCGAAAAACATCCGCTTCGGTCTGCTCGCGGTCAAAAACGTCGGCGGAAACTTCGTGCCTATGATAATAAAAGAGCGCGAAAACAGGAAATTCAGATCGTTATCCGACTTCATACGCAGGATGGCTCCGTACGACTGCAACAGAAAGCAGGTGGAGGCGCTTATAAAAAGCGGCGCGTTCGACTGTTTCGGCGTTCATCGCAGTCAGATGCTTGCCGTTTACGGCGAGATAATAGACAGAGAACAGGCGGCGGCGAGAAAGAGTATTACCGGACAGATGGATATGTTCTCCCTCTCGGGAGGCGAGGAGATATCCGGCGAGCCGGAATATCCGGATATTGAGGAATTCGCGTTCAAAGACATTCTGGCGCTTGAAAAAGAATCTACCGGATATTATTTCTCAGGTCACATACTTGACGGATATAAAAAGCATTGCGCGGAGATCGATCCGGTAGAAATAGCGGAAATAACGTCTTCGTTCTCCTCGGACAGCGATGAAGGGGAAGAGCCGGATTCCGTATACGATAAAAAAAAAGTCACCGTCTGCGGTATGCTTACGCGCTTTACCGTCAAAACTACAAAAAAGGGCGACGACATGGCGTTTATGACGCTTGAGGACAGATACGGCGAAATCGAAATAATACTTTTCCCGAAAATATACGAAAAATACCGCGCTTATATCTCATCGTCCGAGCCTATATGCGTTGTCGGCACGGTCTCAAAACGCGTGGAAGAGGACGCAAAGCTGTTGTGCGACGCGATATATCCGCTTATCCCGGACGACAGATATACGTTATCCGCAAAGCCGGAGGAAAAGAAAAGCGAGCCGAAATATAAGAAAATATACGTAAGAGTACCGTCTGCCGATAAAGAAAAATATCCGGATATAGAACGCGTGCTCGCGCTGGCTGAGATATACAACAGCGAAACGTCAGTTGATAAGCTTATATTGTACGCAGAAGACACAAAACAGTATTATTCGCCGCTGTCAGTCGACGCGACGAACGGGTTAAGAGAAGCGCTTATAAAACTGTGCGGAGAAGAAAACGTCCGTCCCTAATTCATATAAAATTTAAAATAGACAGTAGAAAACAGCGGTAACAAGTGCTATAATTATAATAATTTTTATAATTGCCTTATCTTTGGAGGTGATATTATAAACAAGTTTTTTGAAGCTTTGAGGAAAGCAGTCCTTTCGGTAATTACGTTTTTTTCCAATATAAGCGATAAGATCAAAGCGGCGAGAACAAAAGCAAAAGAAAAACGCGCGGAACGCGATAAGAAAAGAGGCTACCACATTTATTGGGGCAAGGCTTTCAGGCGCGTTTTGTCGCTGACTCTTCATTTTCTTGTCCGTCTGATCTCATATCTGTTGAATATTATCATTACGGTAATGATAATTGCAATAATAACGGGCGTCATCTGCGGTATAGTCTTCGCGGTATATCTGAAAAACAACATAGATCCGACGCTTGACGTTGACTATCTGCGTACGGAGCAGGACGGAACGACAAGATTTTATATCTACGACGAAAACGGCGAAGAGCTTGAGCTTGAAGAAGAGCGCGTCCACGGCGGTGAAAACAGGATATGGGTACCGATAAGAGAAGTGCCGGATCACGTTATCGACGCGTTTATAGCTATAGAGGACCACAGATTCTGGGATCATCAGGGGGTAGACTGGTACAGAACGCTCGGCGCCGTACAGAATTTCCTTATCCCGTCCGGCACGACTTTCGGCGGATCGACTATCACTCAGCAGCTTGTCAAGAATATGACCGGCGACGACGAGTATTCTATACAGCGAAAAATACAGGAGATATTCCGGGCGCTGTATCTGGAACAGCGGCTGAACAAAAAGGAAATACTTGAATATTATCTGAATACCATATATCTGTCACAGGGCTGCTACGGTATAAAGACCGCGGCAAAAACGTATTTCGGTAAAGAAGTATCAGAACTGTCGCTTGCGGAGGGAGCGGCTCTCGCCTCCATTGTCAAGTACCCGACCAAATACGACCCGAAGCAGAATCCGGAGTACAATCAGGAGCGGCGCAACACCGTTTTGAAAACGATGTATAACTACGGAAAAATAACAAGGGAAGAATATGAAGACGCGTGGGACGAGCCGCTTAATCTGTATACCCCGCCAAAAAACACAAACGATGAGGCGGAAGCCGGCGCGCACGTTTCATCCGACTACGTTGACGCTGTTATAGAAAATCTTATTGAAGACATAATGGCGCAGAAAAACGTATCGCGCGAGATAGCGTCAAACCTTATATTCTCAAGCGGTTACCGCGTATATCTGTGTATGGACCCGAAAGTGCAGTCCATACTTGAGCAATGTTATCTTAATGATAACTGCTTCCCGGATGAATCGGGACACTACGTCGTGCCGCCGCAGTCCGCAATGGTCGTCTGCGACCCGGAGACGGGCGACTGCCTCGGCCTTATAGGACGCAGATGGGCGAAAACGCAGAGCAGAATATTCAACGGCGCGACTCAGGCGAAAAGATCACCGGGTTCGTCAATCAAGCCTCTTTCAACTTACGGTCCCGCTTTAGACCTCGGTCTTGTGACGTGGGGCACCGTCGTTGACGATACGCCGGTGACTGTGGACGACAACGGTAAGACGTGGCCTCAGAACGTCAACAAAAACTACAATGGCCTTGTTACTATAAGGTACGCCGTTGAAGAATCGCTTAACACAATAGCAGTTAAAGTCTTGCAGCGTGTCACGGTACAAAGATCGTACGAATATCTTAAAAAACTCGGTATAAAGAACCTCGTTGAATCTTATGAAACAAAGAGCGGTCAGATAATGTCCGACCTTGAGATAGCGCCTCTTGCTCTCGGCGCCACGACGTTCGGTCTGACGGTGCGTGAAATGGCAAGCGCGTATACGACGTTTACGAACGGCGGCATACACAACAAATGCAGGACTTACACGAAAGTCGTTGACTCGCAAGGTAACATCGTGCTTGACAACAAACCGGAAAGCACCGTAGTATTCGGCGCGGACACCTGCACGATAATGACAAAGCTGCTTGAAAATATCCCGTATCACTACCGCAACTATATCGATATCGACGATATGACGGCAGTCGCGGGCAAGACCGGTACTTCAATGTTTGAGTACGACAGATGGTTCTGCGGCTTCACACCGTATTACGTAGCGGCAGTCTGGTATGGCTTCTACGACAACACGCCGCTGCGTACGAATTACAGACCCAACCCCGCGCTGTATATATTCGACAAAGTCATGGTACAGCTCCATAAGGAAATGTACGATGAAGCAAAAGCAAACGGAACGGAGCTTATACAGGAATTCCCGCTTGTGGGCGATATCGTTGAAGTTATGGTATGTAAGGACTCCGGTCAGCTTTATAATCCCGAGACCTGCGGCAAAGACGAAAGAGGCGGCAGAGCCGAAAAGGGTTATTATATAAACGGCACGCAGCCGACGACGTACTGCTCAAAGCATATTGTAGTGAATTACTGTAAAGAGACAAAGGCTGTAGCAACTGCGTACTGTCCGGAAGTCACCGAAAAAGTGCTTGTCCTTGAAACGGAACGCGATATGGAAACATACAGAAAGCACTACGTCTCTATTGACGACAATAAATATCTGTTTCGCCCGGATCCGAATAAAGTATGTACGGTTCACAACGAATTCTGGTATCAGGAGACCACGGCGCCCGAGGTGACTACGGAGCCTGAAGAAGATACCGAAACGGAAGAACTGACAGAGACGGAAGAAGAGACGGAAACCGAGACCGAAGCAGAAATTATAGTAAACACCGAATAAAAAACGCGGAATTACTTGACATTTTTATTTAAATGATGTATAATTATAAAAGAATACACTTTTGCATAATATCAGGAGGATTATTTCCCGTATGAAAATCAAAAGAACGATAACGATATTACTCGCTTTATCAACAGTGCTCGTTTTTGCGGCGTGCAACGTTGCAGGCAGCCTTTACAGCGATAAAAACGCATACGTTTCCGTCTACGTTTACGGCGAAAACGGAAAAACTCTTATTTCAAACGACGCGATAAGAGTCGCACCGCTTGAAGAAGCGACAGAGGAAGAGACTACGGAAGGCGGTCTTCTTACTGAAGAAGCGGCCCGCTACCGCTACCGCACCACCCCCACCGGAATGTATGCGCTTGAACTTTGCATAACGAACAAAGACAAAAACGCAGAGCTGCCGACGGTCGTCGTTTCTCAGTTCCAGGGCGAGGTAGAGTATTCGCTTGACAGCGTTCTCGGCTGCACGGCGGGAAAAGCGTCCGGATCGAACGATATTTACGAATGGCAGTGCAAAGTCAACGACGAGATAGTTGACCCGTTCAAAACCAAGCTTGTTAATTACGACAAAGTCGTATTCTCCTTCGTTGAAAAAACGAACCGCACATTTACCGTTAAGTTTGAAGTCAACGACGGAGCGGAAACTATAATTCCCGAAGTCAAGTTCAACGTAAACGGCGAAAAGTCGGAGATGAATATTGCAAATTACTTAAACAGCGATTATCTTGACGACAAGACCGGCGAACCGGTACAGCCCGTAAGAAAAGCTCTCGGTCTGACGCTTTCCGAAGACGGAAAACGCGTTGTCAAGATAGGTGATCTTGAAAATGACGAGACACACCGCTGGATCTGCTACATCGGCGACGAGGAAGACGGAACGATATCCGATCTGTCTGAAACGATGATAAGCGAAAGACTTACGATCAGCTTCGACTACCGCGACATCAATACGGAAACCACCGGTGAAGAAGAGACCGAAGAGGAAGACGAAGAAGCGGAATAAGATTTGCATTACATATAAACAAGCTCGGATGCGTTCGACCGGCCGCCGGGCTTGTTTTGAGTTAAAATAAGGACGGATAGTATTATGGAAGAAAATAAAAAAAGCGGATTCAGCAGAACCGCGCTGCGTGAGCAGGCGTTTTGCTTATTGTTCAGCTATTCGCTCGGCAAACCGGACGAAGCTGAGCTTAGCGAATATTTTGATACCGCGGTAAGGTTAAACGGCTACGGCGACAGTCCGTATCTGCAAAGCGTGTTTTACGGCGTTGTAAAAGAAGCGGACGAACTTGATAATATAATCGAAAAGTATTCCGTCGGCTGGAAGAAAGAGCGCTTATCGCACGTTTCGCTTACGCTTATGCGTATGTGCTTATACGAAAGCAAATATTTAGACGACGTTCCCGCCGCCGTTGCGATAAACGAAGCGGTGGAGCTTGCCAAAAAATACGATACGGAAAAAGCTCCGGCTTTCATTAACGGCATACTCAACGCCGCGGTAAAAGGCGAAGGGCTGATCTGATGAGCGTATCCGTTTTAGGTATAGATACAAGCAATTATACAACGTCAATAGCCGTCTGCGTTGACGGAGAAATAACTGAAAACGTTAAGCTGCCGCTGACGGTAAAAGCCGGAGAGATAGGCGTAAGACAAAACGACGCCGTGTTTTTACATACCGTAAATCTGCCAAAAGCTTTTGATATGCTGCAGGCCGATATTAAAAGCATATCCGCCGTCGGCTGCAGCGACAGACCGAGGGACGTGAAAGGCTCTTATATGCCTTGCTTTCTGTGCGGGCAGACAGCGGCGGCGATAATATCAGACACTTTAAAAATCCCGGTCTACAAGAATTCACATCAGCAGGGGCACATAAAAGCCGCGGTGTATTCGTCAAAAATGCCGGAGCATGAGAAGTTTTACGCGTACCATTTATCAGGCGGCACACTTGAGCTTCTTTCCGTAACGTACGACGGTTTATCGTATGACTGTGAGATTACAGGGAAAACGCTTGACGTAACGGCGGGACAGATGATAGACAGAGTGGGCGTTATGTTCGGACTTGCGTTTCCGTGCGGCAAAGAGCTTGAAGAGCTTGCGGGACAGAACACGGAAAAACTGCCGAAAATATCAGTATCGGTCAACGGTACAAACTGCAATCTCTCGGGTTTGCAGAACAAAGCGGAGGATATGATAAAAAACGGCAGACCGCCAGAATTTATTTCCGCCTACGTTCTTGAATTCATAAAGATAACGATAGATAAAATGACGGAAAACGTATATAAAAAAGAAAAACTGCCGCTTTTGTTTTCCGGCGGCGTATCGTCAAACAAGTTTTTTAAAAAGTATTTTACAAATAAATACGGCGCGTATTTCGCAGAGCCGGTTTATTCCGCGGACAACGCGGCCGGTACCGCGCTGTTAGCATATCAAAGGTTTATATATGGAAAATAACACGCTTACCGTAACGCAGCTTACGGAGATAATCAAAATGACGTTGGACGGCTCGCCGTATCTCAACCGCGTCGCCGTATCCGGTGAAATATCAAATTTCAATCATCATTTTGCAAGCGGTCACATGTATTTTACGATAAAGGACGATGGCGCGCAGCTGAAATGCGTTATGTTCCGTTCCTCAAACGTGAATCTGAGAATTAAACCGGAAAACGGCATGAAAGTGCTTTGCACGGGCAGGATAAGCGTATATCCGCAGGACGGCAGATATCAGCTCTACGTTTCCGATATTATAGAAAACGGCATAGGCGCGCTTTATATCGAAGCGGAGAGGATAAGAAAAAAGCTTGAAGCGGAAGGGATTTTCTCCGAAAAGCTGAAAAGACCGCTTTTACCGTATCCGAAAAAACTCGGCGTCATAACCTCGCAGACCGGCGCGGCGGTAAGAGATATCATAAACATTGCGACAAGCAGATATCCGGAATGTGAGATAATCGTATATCCCGCGATAGTTCAGGGTGAATACGCCGTTAAAACGCTTGTGGACGGTATCGCGTATTTTAATAACAAAGAACTTGTAGACACGATCATAATCGGACGCGGCGGCGGCTCTATTGAGGACCTGCAGCCGTTCAATACGGAAGAAGTCGCGTACGCCGTCAGAGCGTCAAAAATACCGGTAATATCAGCCGTGGGACACGAAACCGATTATACGATATGCGACTTTGCCGCGGACGTACGCGCGTCAACGCCGTCTCACGCCGCGGAGCTTGCGGTGCCGGACTGCAAAGCGCTGAAAAACACGCTTGAATCCGATCTGCTGATAATCAGACAGCGTATATCAAAGATACTTTCGGACGACCGGGCGGCGCTTGAAAAAATATCGTCGTCCCGCGCGTTTTCCTCGCTTGAAAATCAGATTACGGACAGAAGACAGATGCTTGACGGTATAAGCAGCAGCATGGCGGATAAGATGAACATAATACTGCTTAACAGAAAAAGCGAATTTGAAAAATCCGCCGCGCGGCTTGATTCGACAAGCCCGCTCAAAGTGCTGTCCCGCGGCTATTCATTCGTGGAAAAAGACGGCGTGCCGGTAACGAGCGCGGAAAACATTGAAAAAGGCGATAAGATAAAAATAACCATGAATAACGGTGAAGTTATTTCAACGGTAGACGAGGTGAAATTAAATGGAAAACAATGAAATGTCGTTTGAGCAGATCTTAAAAAGAGTAAACGAAATACTTTCGGCGCTTGAAAACAAAGAAACGCCGCTCGATCAGTCGCTTTCTTTATTTGAAGAGGGCGTTACGCTTATAAAACAGGCGGACGGAATACTTAACGACGCGCAGAAGAAGATCAAAATGCTCACCGAGGAAGAAGTAAAATGAATATAACAGAAGATATTAAAGCATATAATGAAGTAATAAACGAGCATTTGAACGAGCTTTTATCCGGTAACGACGACGATCTGAAGCTGATAACGGACGCAATGAGTTACAGCGTGCAGAACGGCGGCAAGCGTATACGCCCGTATCTGGTGCTTAAATTCTCGGAGCTCGGCGGCCTGTCAAAATTCGACCGCGGTGCGCTGTCTTTTGCCTGCGCGCTTGAAATGGTACATACGTATTCGCTCATACACGACGATCTGCCGTGCATGGATAACGACGATCTGCGGCGCGGAAAACCCACGAATCACAAGGTTTTCGGCGAGGCGACGGCAACGCTCGCGGGCGACGGACTTCTGACACTCGCGTTTGAGGTGATATCCGACGCGGAGGCGCCCGATACGGCGAAAGTAAAAGCCGTTAAAGCGTTATCCGAGCTTGCCGGCTGGCGCGGCATGGTAGGCGGGCAGATAATGGACCTGCAGGGCGAGAAGAGAAAGCTTGACAGCCGAGAATTCAATAAAATGAACGCGCTGAAGACCGGAGCTCTCCTGCGCTGTACTGCGCGCCTCGGACTTGCCGCGGCAGGCTGTGACGACGAAGACACGTATGAAGACGCGGACGAATACTGCGCGTGCGTGGGCAGAGCTTTCCAGATACGCGACGACATACTTGACGTTATAGCGGACCAGGCGGAATTCGGAAAACCAGTAGGCTCGGATGAGAAAAACGGCAAAACCACAGTTTTGTCTTATATGTCTCTTGACGAGGCGCAGTCTCTTGCAGCGGAGCTTACGGATATTGCCGTAACAAGCATAAAAGACTACGGCGAAGTCGGCGCGGAGCTGGCTGAATTTGCCGGATATCTGCTTACAAGACGTAAATAATTGCATAAAAACTGAAAATATATTCGCTTTTTTTGTATTTTCATCTTGAAAAAACAAAAATTTATGGTAAAATATAAAAGACGGTGCAGTATCCTAGTTTGAGAGAAACCGTTTGAGGACGGGCCTAAAAATCCGTCAAAGGGCATATCGATGAAGCTCCTTGTGCTTGCTTCTTACGCCCAGTTTGGGGTGGGTGCTGGGAGATAGGTCTGAGGGCGTGCCGTAACGGCATACGGTTGCGACCCTCTTACCGTGGAGGCCTTTGCTTGTGGTATTGACGTACCAGCGAAGACGTATTACGGGCAGAGGATTAAACCTATCGCGCGGTGCATTTGTTGCTGTGGATAGTGTAGCCTGCCTTGAGTGGTGCCGGCGAATTCGGGATCAAAGCGGCGGTGTCCGGCCAGACGCCGTACGCTATCGCCTGATGAAACCGTCGCTGCAAAAGAGGCTAAAACGGTCAGAGCTCTTGATCGGGGAAATCCCCTAGGCTGTTTATTAATTTTAGTAAGGCAGACTGCGGATTGCAGTGCGGGAGTCACAAGGCAATCGAGTCTCCGCTGCGGCGACGCGCGGACTTCTCCCGTAAAGGGAAACCGCCGATCGGTAACGTGAGGTGGGAGACGCGGAAATCGTACTCGACCTAATACCGCAAGGTTTACGCAGTCTGTTACCGTCCTTGATATTTATATGAAAGGAACACATTTTGGACAAACACGAAGACAATCCTCCCCGAAGTATCGATCAGGCGGAGGAAAAGCCTGTTTCCGATAAGAAACAGCAAAAAAGAAAAAGAAACAGATCAAAAAGCGCGCTTAACTGGAAATGGGCGTTAAAAGCGGCGCTTTTAAGTATTTTTATATCCGTACTTCTGACGCTTTTGTCAACAGAAGTACTTGAAAAACTGAATCTTGTTGCCGCGTTTATAATACTTATTATTTTTATTATAATCAATATTTTTTTCGATATTTTAGCCATATCCATAACGAAGGCGGATATCAAGCCTTTCCATTCCATGTCCGCAAGACGTCTTAAAGTCGGATATATGGGCGTGTATCTTATAAACAACGCGGAGAAAATGAACAACATATTTGCCGACGTTATAGGCGATATCGCCGGCGTAGTATCCGGCGCTACCGGTACGGCCATTATTATAAAACTGTTTACCTCGCCGGATTCGGAATTTACCGCAAATCTTATAATCACGTCCCTTATAGCCGGTCTTACCGTAGGCGGCAAAGCCTTAGGCAAATCGATAGGAATGAAATACAGCTATAATTTCGTCTACGGCGCGGCAAAGGTATTGAGCCTTTTTTCAAAAAGAAAAACGAATGAGAAAAAGGAAATAAAATGAGCATAAGAGCCGATAAGCTGCTTTATATAAAAGGTCTGTGCAAGAGCAGAAGCGCCGCGCAGGCGCTTATTGCCGAAGGAAAAGTATTATATAACGGAAAACTTATATACAAACCGTCGGAGCCGCTTGACGAAAACGGCGATATTACGGTAACGGAAGAGCAGAAATACGTAAGCCGCGGCGGATATAAGCTTGAAGGCGCTTTGAATGAATTCAAAATTGACGTTACAGACGATATTTGCATAGACATAGGCGCGTCGACCGGCGGATTTACCGACTGCCTTTTACAGCACGGCGCAAAAAAAGTCTATGCGGTAGACGCGGGTCACGGCCAGCTTGACGGTTCGCTTTTAAACGACGCTCGAATTATAAATATTGAGAATTTCAACGCGCGCGAGCTTGACGTAAACACGGCGGGCGAGTTATGCGACACGGCGGTCATGGACGTTTCCTTTATATCGCAGACTCTGCTTCACAAAAACGTTTACGGCGTTCTGAAAGCCGGTGGAAAGTTCATAACGCTTATAAAACCGCAGTTTGAAGCCGGCAGGGAAAACGTAAACAAACGCGGTATTGCAGCTGAAAGCTCATACGAAGCGGTCAAAAACAAAGTCATTGCAAGCGCGGAACAATGCGGATTCAGATTTGTTGATATGGATACGTCCGTCATCAAAGGCGGCGACGGAAACACGGAATTCATCGCATATTTTATCAAATGAAACGGAGGGAATAATGAAAAAGATCGCAGTTATCCCCAAT
>JAEEGL010450754.1_pt1 | contig 14809 bp, 15 predicted proteins | sample 9134231 | NCBI WGS metagenome assembly JAEEGL01 (sample SAMN16246548, study PRJNA631951) | gut metagenome | biome: gut microbiome; feature: rumen; material: fiber-attached | host: Bos | place: Iran: Karaj | collected 2018-10 | reverse complement strand
TGCGAGCTTTTTTTCGGCTCTCTCCTTGAAAGAATCTCTCGGCGTGCATTTTCTGCCGACTACTGTGATATTCATAACCACATCCCCTTTTCGGTTGTATTTGACTGAAAAAACAGACGGATGCCGAAAACAGTATTTTCGCACCCGCCTTTCTTTCAAGTTCAGACTTATTATATCACAAAAGCTTGTATTTGTAAATACTATTATTAAACATTTTACAAGTATTTCATGTGTTATTGATTCGTTTTTGTGTATAATGCAACAATTGATTTACAGAATCACCGCCTTGTGTCTTGTTACGTGGCAACCGATATTCACCGCAACCGGAAGGCCTGCGATGTGCGTTGCAAAGTTTTCAATGTTTACGGCAAGGGCGGTAACGTCGCCTCCGTACCCCTGCGGACCGATGCCCAAAGCATTGATCCGATTGAGCATTTCCGTTTCCATCTGCGCGTAATACGGATCGGCATTTTCAACGTCCACACGGCGGCAAAGGGCTTTTTTTGCAAGGAAAGCACAAAGCTCAAAATCACCGCCGATCCCTACGCCAACAACAACAGGCGGGCAAGGTTTGGCGTCCGCGCTTCTGACGCATTCCACAACGAATTCAACGATATCCGAAGGTTTTGCCGAAGGCTGAAACATCTTCAGTGCGCTCATATTTTCGCTTCCGAATCCCTTCGGCGCGCAAGTAAGCCTGATCCGATCTCCGGGCACAATACGCGTATGGATCACTGCGGGCGTGTTATTGCCTGTGTTCTTGCGACGTAAAGGATCGGCAACAACCGATTTCCGAAGATATCCCTTTTCATATCCGAGTGCAACACCTTTATTGATTGCCTCTTCAACGTATCCGCCGGTAAGATGAACTTCTTGCCCGATCTCGGCAAATACAACCGCCATACCACAATCCTGACAGATGGGGATCCTAAGGGTTTCGGCCGCACTCAGGTTTGCCTGCATATCAGAAAAAGTGCTCTTAGCAATAAGAACACTTTCTTTTTTTGCGCATTCGTCGATTCTGCACACGAGATCATCCGATAAATGTAAATTAGCATCAATAAAGGCTTCTGCCACTGCTTCAGTAATCAGCTGAACGTTGAGCTCTTTCATATTACGATTTGTTACCTCTGCGCGTATTTCTGCCGGAATCCGAAGAACGTTTCAACGCGGACATTTTTTCTTCACTGTCGGCTTTGAATTTTGCCATCATATCTTCAAAAGACATGGAACCGCCGGGGGATTGCTGCCTCGCGTTTTCTTTCGGGGGATCGCTGCGTCTCGGCGCTGCCGGACGAGGCCTTCCAACTTCCTTCGGCTTGTCTTCTGCTTGCTTGATCGACAAGCTGATTTTATTATTATCTCCGATATTGATCACTTTTACCCGAACATCCTGCCCTTCGGCAAGGAATGCGCCTATTTCTTTGACGTAGGCATAAGCGACTTCAGAGATATGTACCATACCGGTTTCACCGTTGGAAAGTTTAACAAAGGCGCCGAAGCTTGTAAGTCCGGTCACTTTTCCATCGTAGATTTCGCCGACTTTAGACTGCATAAATGTTATATATCCTCCAGTGTGATCTGAAAAAAGTTTTTAACTTCCGGGGGTTACGTTGTAATACACTTTTTCATCTGGATAAACGTAACCGCGTTCCCGTGCCAGATGCTCAAACAGCTCAGCCTCGTCGGCCTCGTTGATTAAATACTCGAGTTCGCTGTTCTCATCCTGCAATTCCTGCAGTTCCAACCGGAGAGACTCAAGTTCCGCCTGCTTTGTTTTTACGTTTTTCTGCAGCATTGCAAAAAATACGACGGCAAACACCAATAAAAAGGATGCAAGCGCAATCAGGATCTTGCTATGCCTGTTAAAAATTTTAAGTTTCATATGCGAACCTCATTATTCTGATTCCTGTTAATTATATACCAGAAAATATACAGCTTGCAATAGTTTTTTTATATTTTTTTCGCCATTCGTTCTGTATTCATATTTACTTTTTTCTGTGCCGGTATTTATTCCTTTTCATCTTATTATTATCGATTGCGCGATGAAACAAAGAAAAAAAGGTGTCGGACGCTGAATACAGAATCAAAAAACCGATCAAAATACCCGAAATAATATAAAAACGGAATACGCCTGCGTTTGTATCAAAAACAAAAAGAAATACAACAATCGCCGAAATAATAAAGAATAGAATATCCTGAAGGAAAACAACTGCAGTTTGCCGTAGCCCCATTATTCGAAGCAGTTTGAAAACTGCGTATAAAATTCCGAGGAAATATCCAATACCGATACTTTTTAAAAATACGAAGAACGAGAACCCGTGACTTACGCCGAACATCAACTGAACATCCTCGAGAACAGCGTACCTTTTGTACGCATTTCGGCGTATGAAAGAGATATGATCTTTCCTTCCACATGGACTTCTCCGCTTTGCAGGTCAAGCTTTATGATCTGGAGCGCTTCTCCCGTAATACTTACGTCTCCGAGCGCCGTTGAAAGATGAATCAATTCTTCATTGAAACTGCCGACATCCGAAACGCCTGTAAGCGTTATTCTGCTTCTGTTGTCTATAAAAAGAGTATGCGGCAAATTTACGCTGTTTTCTTCCATACAAACGGCCTCCGAATCATGCTTCTGATTCATTTTATGAAAAGCCGATGAAAAATAGAATCAAAACACAATCCGAACAGCCGCACAGGGGCAACAGCGCGCGAAATGAGATCATACAACGGCGGCAATATTTTTAATGTGTCCCATTACAAGCAGATGGTCTTCCGAATTAAAAACATAATCCGGCGATAAAATGGGTTTTAATTCGGAGTTCCTCTTTACGGCGATCACGTTCAGGCTGTGCCGTTGACGAATATTAAGGTCTTTGATCGTCTTTCCCTGCCATACGTCCGGGGTGGCGATTTCGTATATTGCGTAATCTTCGCCGAGGTCGATTGCATCGAAAATACTGTCGTTGCTTTCGCTGATGGCAATGCGCTGCGCAAGATCATATTCGGGGTATACGACCTGATCTGCGCCGTTGCGAAGCAGGAATTTCTTTTCAATATCACGGCTTACTTCGCAGATCACTTTTTTTGCGCCCAATTCCTTCAGCGAAAACGTGATTTCCAGCGCGTCGGAAAAATGATCACCGAGGCAAACGAAGCACGTATCAAACTCGTCTACGCCAAAACTTTCCAATACGTCCGGATTGGTACAATCGGCAATTCTTGCGCTGACGGCATAAGGGGTCATGGATTCCACGCGCAGAGTATCCACGTCTGCAATCATCACTTCCGTATCGAGGGCTGACAGTTTTTTACAAAGATGAGACCCGAAGGTACTGAGTCCGATGATCAAAAAAGATTTCATAGTTTATTTCCTTTCTGTTATCCGAGTTTGATCTCTTCGGTGGGATATGCGACTTTCGGTTCCGCCCGTTTTTCAAGGAACGCAGAAGCAAGCGTAACGCTGCCTACCCTGCCGCAGAACATAAGAACGATTACAACACATTTTGCAATGGGAGAAAGCAGACGCGTGAAGCCCGTTGACATACCTACAGTTCCCATGGCCGAAAACATCTCAAGCAGCAGATCCGGGAGAGATACAGGCTGAACGAATGAGATCACAAGCAAAGATAGAATGATAAGTGAAAGATTGAACGTGATAATGTTTGCGGATTTTTTTATGGCGGCGTCGTGAAGCGAACGCCCGAGCAGCTGCGGCCTTTTTCTTGCGCGCAGCGCTGTAAACAGGAAAATAAACATAACCGCAAACGTTGTGGTTTTAATTCCGCCGGCAGTAGATCCCGCAGAACCGCCGATAAACATCAACAGGCAGGACAGCAATACGGACGGTACTGAGAGCCTGCCCAAATCAATGGTGTTGAATCCGGCAGTGCGGCACGTGACGGATTGGAACAACGCCCGAAGAATACCGCCGCCCACAGATACGTCCGAAAAAAGATGATTCCATTCAAACAGATAGAACAATGCCGCGCCGCCAAAAGTAAGAATTGCGGAAACGATCAAAACGATTTTTGAATGGAGCGAGTATCTCTTTAATTTCCATTTATGTATGCGGACATCTTCCCATACCGCAAAACCGATTCCGCCGATTGTGATCAGCGCTATAAGCACAAGATTAACGAGCCAATGATCCGCATAATCCGTAAACGAAGCAAATCGGCTGCGGATCCCCATGAGATCAAACCCGGCATTGCAAAAGGCGGAAACAGAATGAAACACAGCGTAATATATGCCTCTTGCCCAGCCGAAATCCTTTATAAACGGGATACCGAGCAATACGGCTCCCGCGCCTTCAAACAGCAGCGTTCCGAGCAAAATTCTTTTGGTAAGCGTTCTTAATCCGGCAAGGCTTGTGGCATTTATACTTTCAGCCATCAACGAGCGGTTTTTCAGCCCGAGGTTTTTTCTGGCAAAAGACAAAAACACTGTGGCAATCGTTATAAAACCCAAGCCGCCGATCTGGATCAGCAGCAAAATAACGATTTGCCCGAACATAGTCCAATGGGTGGCTGTATCCACAAGCACAAGCCCCGTAACACAGGAAGCCGAAACGGAAGTAAATAACGCGGTAAGAACAGAGGTAGGTTCGCCCGGTACCGAAGCGAACGGAAGCAGCAAAAGAACCGTGCCGATCAAAACCAGCAAAAAAAATCCCAATGCTATGATCTGCATATTTGTAAGCTTTTTCAGCATGATTCAGCCTCCAGCAGTTTCAAAAGTTCCGCGGCGGCAAACGCGGTGGCCTTTTCTCTTACAGAGTTTCTTCCGATATTACCGAACATCACGGTTTTGGATGTTAAATGCCCGGGAATAAGAAAACCGAAACATACTTTCCCTATCTCGGGATCAACACCGGGGCCTGCATAACCGGTAAAGGAAACGCCGATTTCGGCGCCGGACCTGCATACCGCCCCTGCAACCATTTCACGCGCGGTTTCTTCGCTCACGACCCCATACGCGTCAATCGTTTCGGGATTTACACCGAGCACATCACATTTTGCTTCCGCCGAGTATACAACGAATCCGTATGCAAGTACGTCGGATGCGCCGGGAACGTCGGCCAGATGCGAACAGAACATCCCCGCCGTACAGGATTCGGCTGAAGTTATATGATACTTTTTTCTCATAAGCGTATGAACAAGATCCGTAAACACATCCATTGTTATCACCTGCTCTATTGTATCATATTTTAGTTTTTTTTCAATATTTATATTGTATTCCGAGAGAATCAGAATTAAAATAATCATAAATCCTCAAAAAGGTCGTTTAATTATATGCTGATCAATTGCCATACACATACGCTGCGTTCCCACGATTCCTCCGCTGATCCATCTGATATCTGCCGGGAAGCTGTGGCATCCGGTCTCGGAGGGGTCGTATTATCGGATCATTGCGACTGTGAATTCAGTGAAAGCACGGATTACAATCAATTGTTTGTTTACGCAATGCAGGATTTCCTCTCAGTAAAGAGAGAATTCAAAGATAAACTGCAGTTGTTTTTCGGAATTGAACTCGGCGACCCGCTTTACGCTCCGGCATTCGCCGACCGTATCATCAAAGACCATTCCTTTGACGCCGTGTTGCTTTCCATACACGCAGTGCGGATGCCCGGTTTTGAAGCGCCGTTTTCGCGCATTGATTTCCGTTTTGCAGATGAGTCATTCATCGTTAGCTATCTTGAACAGTATTTTGACGATATGCTCTCATCTGTTTTGCGGTTTGATTTCGATATTCTCTGCCATCTCACCGTGCCGTTAAGATATCTGATTCTGAATTATAAGAAGCAAGTGGATCTCTCTTTATATGCTGACCAAATCGATCGGATCCTGAAAGAATTGATCACCCGGGATAAGTGTCTGGAGATCAATACGTCTGCCCTTGCGTTTCCCGGCGGTTTCCTGATGCCAGATGAAAATATCATTGACAGATATATCTCTCTCGGCGGAACGCACCTCAGCATCGGTTCCGATGCGCACACGCCGAAGCATATTACCGAAGGTTTTGATAAAGCATTAAAACTGCTGCGAAAAAAGAATATAAAAAGCCTCTGCTGCTATAAAAACAGACAGAGACTTGAATACGATATTGACTGAAGGTATTTTCAATTCCAGAATACGAGAAGTTTATCTTCCTTTAAAACATCCGAGTCCAAGGCGTTCAGTTCACGCATTGCGATGACGGGTGTTTTATTTTCTTTCGCAATATTCCAAACGTTTTCTCCTTTCATGCCGTAATATAACACAATTTTTTCCCTGTCCGTTTCCCCGCTCTTCTCTGTAAACACGGCGTCAGAAACGATCTTCGCGTCATTTCCGCATAATTGCAGCAGATTGACGGCAAGATTTCCCCGAAACTTTAACACGCCTTCTCGGCAAAACTCCGCTGAAACACTGCCGAATGATGCGGCAGCAATATGGAAACAACCTGCGTCTCTGATTTCGTACTGTTCCGAATAAAGGCAGTTTCTTGAAACACAGAAATACTGTCCGTCGGCTGATTTTACAACAATCCTCAGTGTAAAACCGCCGGATATGTTGATCTGCTCTGCATTGAAAGTGATCCCGCATGTGATATCCTTAACGGATTTGTCCACGATATCGCCGCCTGTTACGTCATACGTCTGCAATTCCCCCTCAAAAGCAGGATATACCGATTGCACCGCAACGTTGTTGCACAAGTGTATATTATTAAATGCTGTCCGAACGCCACCGTTTACAGCATAAACGTCGTCGATGTAGCTTATTTTAATATCGGTTCCTGTAACAAAAACAAGCTGCGCCTCGATTTTTACAGATGCGTTTGCGCCTGTCGGATCATTTTTATCATAATCGATGCTTGCCTGAACGTTCTTTACAAACACATAACAAATATCATTCTCCTGCACACCGTTTACGTCAACGATTTTAGTAAACGGCATATTTATAATATGCGTTCCGATGACGTTGTTTTCAGCCGAAATATACATAAAGCTTACTTCTGCAGATCCGTTCAGCATCAATTTATTGCTTACGGCTTTTGATTCGTTGAATGTAATCTTTGTATTCACGTTAAAAACGGATCTGATGGACTTGTTGGAATCCGGGAGACCGATCTCTTCTTTTATTTCAAGCTTGCTCGCGGAAAACGAGTGCATTTGAAACACGTCGGCAACCCTATGCCTTGCCTGCACACGTTCATCCGTGATTTCACAGAGGCATTGTGTTTCTGTTTTTCGGATGACGCTGACCTTAACCGCAGCCGCGCCTCTGATTTCCATTTTACGGGGTGAAACAGCCCTGTAATTCACAGTGCCAACCGTTTGATCCACCAAGCAGATATCGTCCGGTTCAAAACCGGAGCCGGTGATCAGCTTTGTGTATTTTGAAACCGTTTCATAAATCTGAAGCTCGTTTTCTGCCGAAGCATACAATAACGTAAATTTCGCCGCACCGGAAATACTGATTTTATCCGCAGTAAGGGTAACAGCCTCTTCCTGCAAAGTTACGCTGCAGTCGAGGATTTTGGAGATTTCCGGATAATAATCCGGCAGTAGGATATCCGTTTCCAACGGCTGTTCTTTTGTTTGAAAGAATATTTCTTCGGGATGAATCACATTGAATCTTTGGTTTTCCATATAACGATACACTCCTATTATTGATTCCGCTATCAGCATATGAAAAACCTGTCCCGATTATGATAAAAAATGGGTGGTCACCCACCCATTTTCTGCTTTTATTATTTCAGCGCTGCAATCGCATTTGCCGCGTCTTTTTCAAAGTCTCCGGTTCCCGCTTCAACGGAACAGGTATCGCACCCGGCAAATTCCAATGCATCTAAAAACGCTTTATAATCGCATTCATCGCCCGGCGCGGGATATATGCGCTTTGTAGGTTCGGCAATGTGCGCGTGACACAGAATCCCTTTCATCATACGCACGTCTGCAGGGCCGTCGTTTACGTTATACATATGATACAGATCGCCGAGCAACAGGACGTTATGTTTATTGACTGCGGCAACGATCTCGGCGCCCTCCCTGAGCGAGCGGATCACGTTCGTATCTTTGGGGGACAGCGGTTCTATCACAACGATGATCCCGTATTTATCCGCAATCGGCGACACGATTTCGGTTAAGAAACGAAAGATCTGTCGTATCCCTTTAACAAACGGAAATCCCTCGGGGATATTTCTTGCGCCGGCGGAACCGAAAACAACCTTTTTCACCCCGAGCGTCTGCCCTCTCTTCATACCGCGCTCCACGTATTCCTTCAAAGCCGAAGCGTCTGCTTGGGGACCGGTTACCTTCAGAGACCCTGGAAGAAAGCAGTTTACGGAAAGGCATGGGATCTCATTGGTAATCAACTCCTGCCGGAACGCTTCAAAAGAAGCATCGTCGTCCTCCGCAAGCAGAGCAAAGCAAGATTCCACGTAATCATAACCGAGTCTTTTGCACACAGCGATCTTGTTTCTGTCGCTGCCGATACATGCACCGATTTTCATAGTATTTACCTCCGGAATTGAAAATCAAGTATTTTGAGTATCTGAAATGGCCTGCACCATCTCTTCCAGTTCCTTATTCTCCTGATCCTCATTGGCCATAAGGGCGCGGCGCTCATTCAGAGCGATATACATGCGTTCTCTCTTCTCACCTACAAGATCATAGAAAAGATACGGGACCATTCTTACAACGTCGGGCAGCATGGATATGCCGATGAACAGGAAAAAGACTTTCTGATAGATGAGCTTGCTCCCCTGCGACCACGGCTTCATAGTGATCGTTGTATCGTACCCGGACCACTTGAACAGCTTAACCGTAAACCACGCGTTGATCGGGGCTGTGATTTTTGTAATCAGGCCTGTAAGCAGGCCGATGGTACCGTCGGGACGTTCGCCGGTAACGTATTCGGTATAGTCGTTGATCTCTCTGCCGAGTTCCGCTTCAAACACACGTGCGGGGCCGTCGTTGAAACCGTCCAACCCGTGACAGATCGCGTAGAGTGCAACAACCCCCCATCGTTTATCTACGATTCGCCAACCGATGATCGACATGAGCAGGCACGTAAACAAGTCCCACAGCCTCAGAGCAACAACACCGTTCCGGTTGTTGTTTCTGAACAGTTTTCTGAACTTGGGAATAAAGCTGACGCTCAGGTAGGTAAATACGTTGTAAGGCAGATAAGCGATAAACGAAGGAATCGATCCGCCGAAAATCTCCTGCTGGGTCACAACGTCCCATTTGTAGCCGCCGCTGCTCCACCATGAAGTGGCGAAGCCGGCAATGAAGTTTCTGAGTGCGTATTTGTTTTTAAGAACGTAAAATATCGTTTTTGTTACGGGCGCGGGTTTCGGCTGCAGCAGAATGCGTTCTTTGCACTTGATGCCCATCGAAATATTGCCAAGCACGCCGCAGGTGCAGGTAACGGCGGCAAAAATCGCGTAAAGCAGCGGCATCGGCACGTTGATGTACCCCTTGTTATTCAGTTCCATGAATGGGATAAACAGAATAAATACCAACTGCGAACCGGTGTAACCGGCATATTGCTGCACAAGACCGACCTTGATACGGTCGTTGGGGTTTGCTGTTTGCAGAGATAGCATATTGCCCCTCGGGATCGAGTAGATCGTAGAAAACGTCTCCTGCAGAAACAGCATAACGAAAACGAAAATGATTTTTTTCGGATCGTTTGTAGAGGCGTTGCCGAATACCGTGGCACCTGCATACATTATGAGAATACTTGCGTAATACGGAATTGCCGTGGCAACAACGTACGGCCGCGCCTTGCCCCAACGGGTTCTCGTTTTATCGTAAACGATACCCATCAAGGGGTTGTTCAGTACGTCGTAAATACCGATCAACGTAAGGATCAGCGTTACGTAAGTCATATCGATCTTCAACACGTTTACGAAATAGATCGTCCTGTATTGCTCAAGCGCAGAAAGCATACACGTGGCGAATTCCGCTATGCCGGGAAACAAGATCTCTTTTACCGAGAGAACAGGCGTATGAAACATGCGCACAGCGATATCGCTGTATTGATTCAGGCGTGATTGATTCAGATTTTCAGCGGAGTTTTTTTCCGCCTGAAAGATACCTTCCACAACGGATTTTGCGTGACTTTCAGGTTTTTGTTCACTCATTTTACTGTCACCTCGCAAGAAGACTTGAAGTAAAGATCATCCGAAAGCGCATAGATCACTACGGTACCGGGAGAAACTGCTGCAACTTTGCCGTTTTCATCTACAACAGCAACGGATTCGTCCTCGGAGTACCATGTTACCGTTTGAATAGTCGCCTTGTTCGGGGAGACCTTCGCGGTCAGCGAAAAGGTATTTCCAACGTTCAAACTGACTTTTCTTTTATTGAGAGATAAAGATTCAACGTCATACTTTACGTTCACGTCGCAAGTATCTGTATAGGTTTTTCCATTGAATTCATAAGCGGCTGAGACGGTCGCCGTACCGGTTTTTTTGCTTGCTTTAAGATACCCCTCGTCGTCCACGGTTACTATAGATTCATCGGAGGATGTCCATACAACGTTCTCCTGTGAAGGGGATGAGAACGTAAGCGAGGCAAGAAGATGATCGGTGCCTTTCGGCTCGAGATCCATACTGTGAGCTGACAGGGAGAGATTCGGCCACGTAAACGTATAGCGATGCGTTTCGGTTATATCCGCTGTGATTTCAAACGCACCTTCGGGAAGCACTTTCCAGTTCCCCACAGCGCGAGCGGGCATTTTTTGTTCAAACACAAGACTTTGGATCTCGTCTGACGCGCGGTTGATCTGCATGCGGATCGTCAGCGAACTGCAGGAAACCTCCACGGAATCCAACGAAAGCAAATCTTTGTACTGATCGCCAAGCATGGCGATGATTTCGTCTTCCGTGCGAATATTATAGTTATTTTTCAGAACCTGATCGGAAACAACAAGATGATACGTGATTGTATAATCATCCCGGTACTGCATATCATACGGCAGCTCGCTGCCGCAGAATTCACAGCTTGTTTGCGGCTCACCGGAAGTTTCTCCGCAGGAAGCGCATTTATAATAGATATATTCACACGTAAAGTTTTCAATATCCGACGCATTCAGTTCAGGCACACGAAGAAGCGCGCTGAAATCTTCTGAAAAATTCGTTTCCTTTTTTTCCAGCGCTTCATTCAGGTGATCCGTAAAATTTTCACGGACGTATAACAAAGTATCCTTGATTGCATCTTCCCCTGTTGCCGATATGGAATCCGCATCAATTGAGAACCATGCGTCGCAGGTGAACTTCGGTTTTGCCGCCTGCGCTTCAGATACTGCGCGGTTCAGATACGCAAGCGCTTCCTGCGGCGTTTTCGGCTCAGGCGTTTTGCCTTGGGTAAGTACTACCGGCGGGAAACTGCCTTCCATGATCAGAACGCTGTTCAATCCGTAGGCAAAACCCACAATAAAGAATACGATCAGCACGGCGATCACGGCGCCGTAAAGAAGCTTTGAACGGTTTGTTTTTTTATCCGTTTCCATCTGCGGTGACCTCCTTCCCGTGCTTTTTCTGATATTCGTCTCTTTCCTTTGCAATTTCTTCGTCAATTTTTCTCGTTTCTGCGGTTTCAATGATCGGCTGCGGAAGAGAATCGATATCAACCTCGCCCGATTTCACTTTTTTATATACCTCAACGCGCTCGAGCATTCCTTCATCGTATTCTACCGGGATTCCTTTTCGCCACAGCAGAACGTTGACCGCGCATACGATCGCAAAAGCCGCAATGCAAACAAGAACCCCAAAACTCACTCGGCCGGAAAGCAGATCCATGGGCGATTCGGCTACAGCGACTGTGAATTTACGAAACAGAATAACGCTTACAACGCATGCGATAATTCCGCATCCGGAGAGAACAACGTTGATTTTCTGCATATTTTTAATGCTGATAAATCCGAGAACGGAAACGAAAAAGATGAGAACAACAAATACCGCAACACCCGCATATGCAAAGAGCGCATTTCTTAGCGCCGTAAATCTGGCGCCGTTTACTGCAGCGGCGGTCATTTTCATAATATAATCCAACCCACCGCCGTTAAAGAGCCCGTAAACTCCAAGGCCGCTCAAGGAAAACGTTTCTGCTTTATACGGCAGATCGATGGTAAAGGTTCCGAAGGGCACAAGCAGGGAAACGATCGGAAGCAGCATCACGATCAGTCTGGCAATTGCGAGCTTGGAGCCGACAAACGACGCTTTCAGCTTACGCACCTTAACGTGCATTCTTGCCTGCGAAAGCTCGGCAATTTTTGCCTCGCGATAAAAATTCTCTTCAAAATTCACAAATCGCATGTTCACGCCGCAAGCGGGACAGAACTGACTGATATCCGTGATCCGGAGCTTTTTACCGCATTTCGGACATTGAGCCATAGAACACTCCTCCTTTATTTCAAGTGAGATATTTCGTTTGCGCAAATGAGTTTCGGAATTCTGTCCTTATAAAAACGAATACCGAATACGGAACCGTTATCGATCTGCCAGTTAAAATGCTCAGGCAAAGATATACCGAGGCAGTAACGAAGCAGATATCCGATAAAACCGCCGTGCGTACAAATCAGCACACGGTCGCCGTCCTTACAGTTCTCAAAAACAGTGTTCATACTGTAAGCGGCTCTGGCGGCGCAGACCTCGGCTGTATCGTCTTCCGTGGCAAACCTTACGGGCTCAAGATCCATACGGCAAAGGTCGTTATATGCATTCGGCGCAAGCGATTTGCATACCTCAGGATCCGTATTCGGAATATGCGTCCCCACTTCCATCAGCTCTCGCAATACTCGCATCTCAATACCGTGGTTTTCCGCAGTCGGCTGCATTGTCTGGCAGGCGCGCATCAGCGCGCTTGTATAAATTGCGGAAATATCCGTATTCACAAAACGCATCGCAACAGCATTTGCCTGTTTTAAGCCGATATCTGTGAGCCTCGGATCATCCGGGTGAACGCCGGATTCCGGTATGCCTATGTTGCCGTAGGATTCCCCGTGGCGTATGAAATACAGTTCGATATTCAGATTCAATGATTATCACCCTCTTTCGTCATTATAATTGATTTATTATTATTGCGCAAGGTTTAATTACAACTTTTCTATATTCTTTATTTTATTGAAATGTTTTTTTGTTTATAATGAATAAACAGTTGAAAAGAAGATGGAACTATGCTAAAATTTTCAAAGTAAGTCCGCAAACGGAGGATGATTACAATGGCGTTTATCAGAGACAGAAAAGAAGAGCGCACCGGTTTTCAGAACAGTTCGCCCTTAGCCGACCGCATAGATCTGCAATGCGATTTTGTAATGGTATACGGCATGAATGAAACCACAAAAGACCGCATTCGTATGTTTCAGGCGCAGGGATATGTGATCCATCTGATGGTCGGTATCTCGTGGGGCCATTATACCGATTATCTTTACGGCGAATACGACGGTGAAAACCATTGGGATGAAGCGCAGACCGATCGCTACGGCAACCGTATCCTTCACGGGCCTGACGTACCGTACATGGTGCCGACGATCCCCTTTGCAAATTATATCACGACTAAGCTGAAATCCGCCGTGGATCTCGGCGTGGAAGCGATACACGTGGAGGAACCCGAATTCTGGGATCGCGCCGGGTATTCCGAAGCCTTCAAACGTGAGTTTGAACTCTATTACCGTGAAAAATGGACGCCTCCGCATGAAAGTGTTGATGCGCGCTTCAAATGTTCCCGATTAAAACAGTATCTATACACCCGTACCATTGACCGTGTCAGCGCCGAACTCAAAAGCTACGCTTTGAAAAAGTTCGGAAGAATTCTGCGGTTTTACGTTCCCACGCACAGCATACTGAATTATACCCAATGGAAAATCGTAAGCCCGGAGGGAAAGCTTGCAGATATTCCCGGCGTGGACGGTTGCATTGCGCAGGTATGGACGGGAACCTCTCGCGAAAAAAACTGGTTCAACGGCGTATACAAAGAACGAACCTTTGAAACGGCATATCTCGAGTACGGCGTTATGCAGGAACTCGTAAAAAACACCGGCCGAAAGATGTGGTTCCTGCACGATCCCATTGAAGATAACCCGATTTTTGACTGGAACGATTACAGAAAGAACTATCTTTGCACGGTTGCGGCTTCCCTGCTGCATCCGCATATCAATACATACGAGATCTGCCCGTGGCCGAATCGGGTATTTTATGAAAAATATCCCCGTAACAACGCTGACGCGATAACGATCCCGGCAGATTACGCCACCCTGCTCAACAATACGTTTCAAACACTCGGTACGCTGGAAGACAGCTCTTCCGATAATCTAAAAATCGGTATACTTATGGGGGACGCGCAGCTTTACCAGCGGGATTACCCAGACGATCTGTTTTCCGCTCCGCCGGAAGAGGAGGTCGGCACAGTTCTTGTGGCCGACGACGACTTCATTCACGAAATACAAAACAAAGTGGTAGACGCCGATACTCCCGACGGAGAATATCTGCTCAAATATATGGCGTCCGCTACGTTCCCGGCATTCTACGGGCTTGCGCTGCCGCTTTTGAAATACGGCGCCGAGGTTCGTCCCGTTTTGCTCGATAACGTGCGCAGATTCGCCGGTTATCTGGATGATTACAAAGTGCTCGTTATGAGCTATGAATACCTTAAACCCGATTCGCCGGATATGAATACCGCTATCGCCGAATGGGTCAAACGCGGCGGAACGCTTGTTTACGTCGGCGACGGCAAAGATCCGTATCACAACATCAGGAGCTGGTGGACGGGCAAATACGAGAATGCGGCGCAGCATCTGTTTGAAATGCTCGGCATTTC
>JAEEGL010152984.1_pt1 | contig 14809 bp, 3 predicted proteins | sample 9134231 | NCBI WGS metagenome assembly JAEEGL01 (sample SAMN16246548, study PRJNA631951) | gut metagenome | biome: gut microbiome; feature: rumen; material: fiber-attached | host: Bos | place: Iran: Karaj | collected 2018-10 | reverse complement strand
CTCGATACTCCTGGTCACGAGGCATTTACCGCAATGCGTGCCCGCGGTGCCCAGATTACCGACGTGGCAATCATCGTCATCGCTGCCGACGACGACATAATGCCGCAGACAAAGGAAGCTATCAACCACGCTTCTGCAGCAAACGTTCCTATCGTATTTGCAATCAACAAGATAGATAAGCCAACGGCTAATCCTGACAAAATCAAGGAATCGTTGGCAAATATGAACTACCTCGTCGAAGAATGGGGCGGAAAATATCAGTCGCAGGACATCTCGGCAAAGGCTGGTCTCAACATCGAGGAACTTCTCGAAAAGGTTCTCCTCGAAGCCGAAATGCTTGACCTTAAGGCAAATCCTAACAAGAACGCAACTGGTACCGTTATCGAATCGTCACTCGACAAGGGACGCGGTTACGTTGCTACTCTCATAGTTCAGTCGGGAACATTGCACGTAGGCGACATTCTGCTCGCAGGTTGCGCAACAGGCCGTGTAAAGGCTATGTACAACGAACGCAACCAGAAGGTTACCGAAGCTGGACCTTCTACTCCAGTTCTCGTACTTGGTCTCAACGGTGCTCCGCAGGCTGGCGACAAGTTCAACGTACTCGACTCCGAACAGGAAGCTAAGAGCCTTGCTAACAAACGTTTGCAACTGCAGCGTGAGTTGAGCATCAGAACTCAGAAGCATATCACCCTCGGCGAAATCGGCCGCCGTATGGCTCTCGGCGATTTCCACCAGATAAACATCATCGTAAAGGGCGACGTGGACGGCTCAATCGAGGCTCTGTCGGACGAATTGATAAAACTCTCTACCGAATCGTTCGAGGTGAACATCATACACAAGGCCGTCGGTCAGATTTCCGAATCGGATGTCATGCTGGCTGCCGCATCGAATGCAATTATCGTAGGTTTCCAGGTTCGTCCTTCTACCTATGCACGCAAGACCGCCGAGAAGGAAGGCATCGAAATCCGCCTCTACTCCATCATCTACGACGCAATCAACGAAATCAAGGATGCTATGGAAGGCATGTTGAAGCCGGTTGTAAAGGAAACAATCACCGGTTCGGCCGAAATCCGCGAAGTATTCAAGATTTCGAAGGTTGGTTCGGTTGCCGGATGTCTCGTTACCGACGGCAAGATTTCACGCAAGTCGAAAGTCCGCATCATCCGCGACGGTATTGTCATCTACACTGGCGAGCTCGGCAGCTTGAAGCGTTTCAAGGACGATGCCAAGGAAGTCATTGCCGGTCAGGAATGCGGTCTTAACATCGACAAGTTCAACGACATTAAGGTCGGCGACATTGTTGAGGCATTCGACGAAACCGAAGTAAAGGCAACATTGAGCTAAAAGCAAATGTTTAAAATCGGTAATACCGAATTTAACGACAGGCCTGTATTCCTCGCACCAATGGAGGATGTTACAGACCCGTCGTTTCGTTATATGTGCAAGAAGTTCGGTGCCGACCTAATGTTTACCGAGTTCATCTCCGCCGACGGACTTATCCGCGAAGCACAGAAAACAGTAAAGAAACTCGACATCTTCGACTACGAGCGACCTGTTGGCACGCAAATCTATGGTCATATCCCCGACGCAATGGAAGAAGCCGCACGCTTCATCAACAATGCCGACCCCGACATTCTGGACATCAACTATGGTTGCCCCGTGAAGAAAATTGCAGGTCGCGGTGCTGGTTCGGGAATGATGCGTAACTTACCGCTGATGAAGGAGATTACCGAGCGTGTCGTAAAGGTATCACGTTTTCCAGTTACAGCCAAAACCCGTCTGGGCTGGGACAGCGAATCGCTCAACGTGGAGGAAGTAGCACTTATGTTACAGGATTGTGGCATTCAGGCACTCACAATACACGGACGCACACGTGCACAGATGTACAAGGGCGAAGCCGACTGGACGCTCATAGGCAAGGTCAAGAATAACCCTGCAATTCACATACCAATTATCGGCAACGGTGACATCACCAGCGGGAAAATCGCTGCCGAACGCTTTAATACATACGGCGTTGATGCTCTAATGATAGGTCGTGCAGCTATTGGCAGACCATGGATTTTCCGCGAAGTGAAACACTATCTTGAAACAGGCGAAGAACTCCCCACTCCTACCGTCCTCGAGCGCGTTGACTATGCCCGCGAACATTTGCACAAGTCGGTCGATTACAAGGAAGGAATGCGCGGAATCTACGAAATGCGCCGCCACTTCACAATGTACTTCAAAGCTATTCCTAATTTCAAGGAAACAAGGCTAAAACTTCTCACCGCTAACACCGTAGAAGAAATAGAATCCCTGCTCGACCTCATCGCCGACAAGTTTGGCAATGTAGAGTTGAACAAAGACGTGGCAAATCAGGGAATTTACGAGGGCTAGAAGGCTTGCTGAGCTTGTCGAAGTATCGAAGGGCAGGATCTGAAAAAAGAGAATAATATTAGTAATAGATGCTGAAATAAATTCAGCATGACATAATAGAGAAAAATCGTAAATAATTTCTACTTTTGCCACATCTAAAAAACATCACAATGAACTACGAACAATTATTCCAGCAAATCAAGCAAAAGAAAAGTTTTCTTTGCACAGGACTCGATTCCGACATACAGAAATTGCCGAAGCACCTGCTCAACGCAGAATCGCCAATCTTCGAATTCAACAAGCAGATTGTCGATGCAACGGCAAAATATTCGGTAGCATACAAGCCAAACCTCGCATTCTACGAAAGCGAAGGCACTGCCGGACTGAAAGCTCTCGAAGATACCGTGGCCTACATCCGCAGCAAATATCCCGAAATATTCATCATAGCCGATGCTAAGCGTGGCGACATAGGCAACACCTCGAAACTATACGCTCGAGCATTCTTCGAGAAGATGAACTTCGACGCCGTAACAGTCGCTCCGTACATGGGCGAAGATTCGGTAACACCTTTCCTACCCTACGACGACAAATGGGTAATCCTGCTCGCACTCACCAGCAACAAAGGCTCCGAAGACTTCCAGATGTTCAACAACGGCAACCGCCGTCTGTTCGAGGAAGTGCTTACAAAGTCGCAGCAGTGGGCTGGCAAGGACAAGATGATGTACGTAGTAGGCGCTACCAAAGCCGATATGCTAGCAGACATTCGTAAGATTGTTCCCAAACATTTCCTACTCGTTCCAGGCGTAGGCGCACAAGGCGGTTCGCTCGAGGAAGTTGCCAAGTACGGCATGAACGACCACTGCGGCTTACTAGTAAACTCGTCACGCGGAATAATCTTTGCCGACAATACCGAGAATTTTGCCAAAGTAGCAGGACAGAAAGCAGAGGAACTGCAGAAGCAGATGGAAGCATTGCTGAAAGAAAAAGGAATTGCATAGTATATTGCTGTTTTTTGCCCCCAGCCATTAAAGGCCTTAACGACTTTAATGTCCTTAAAGCATGGGGGCAAGAAAGACAAACAGCAACCATAGAAACAAAAAAGGCGGACCGAAATCCGCCTTTATTGTTTGTTACCACTATGGATTATTCCTTGGTAAACTTTAGATTGTGAACCTCTGTACCAGTTGTAACCCTAAGGATATACATTCCAGGAACAAGGTTGCTTACATCAACAGAATGTACCGACTCGTTGTCAACCGATACGGTTTCGAAAGTCATTTCTCTACCGCTAAGATCAACAACCGAATAAGTAACCATGCCTTCGTAACCCGTAACGGTGAAGTTTGCCTCATCGCGTACTGGGTTAGGATAGAGCTGGATTTCCATTGCTGTAAACTCATCTATGGATGTGCAGTTTTCTACGGTTACCGTTATTGTATCAATTGCTTCGCAGTTCTCGTTAGCGACAGTTACCCATAACAAGTAATCTCCAGCATATTGATAAGTTTCGGTGTAAGTATTGCCTTCAATCGAGCTGAACCATAATACATCATCATCGGTATCGATAGTGAATATAATTTCACTATTATTACATACCGTTGTGTCGTTGAAGACAAATATAGGAGCCTGCAGAACTGTTACATTTACTGCATCCGAAGCGGCACATCCAAATTCGTCAGTTACGGTTACTGCATATTCGCCAGCAGCCGAAACCATTATCGACTGGGTTGCGTCGCCTGTGCTCCATGCATACGAAGCATAACCGTCACCAGCATTTATTTCTGACGAAGCATTGCTACATACATTAACATCGTCGCCAAGTTCAATTTCTGGCAGCGGATTGAATGCAATAGCAACATCATCGGTTGCTGTACATCCGTGAGCATCGGTTACTACAAGAGTATATATTCCTGCTGCGGTAACATCAATTGAGCTTTCAACAGAACCATTGCTCCATGCATAAGAAGCAAAACCAGTTGCCGATACTGTAATCGAAGTTCCTTCACAAGCTGCAGGATATTCGCCAAGTTCGATAGTCGGATTTGCATAAACAGTTATTGTAGTTGATGCTACGTTTGTACCATCAGGATTCGATACCATGAGTAATACAGGATATGTACCCGGCTCAGTGAACTCGAAAGTAGGATTCTGCTCGTTGGAAGTAGTTGCTCCGAAATACCAAGTCCATGATTGCGGATAATTGGTACTTTCATCAGTGAAGCTTACTGTAAGAGGAGCACAGCCAGAAGTTACAGAAGGAGTAAATGCTGCAACAGGAGGAGTCTGTGTAAGACCTACATTTACAGAACCACTAGCTTCACAACCGTTATTATCGGTAACGACTACTGTATACTGACCAGCTGCAAGACCGGTTAACTGTGCTGTGGTTGCGTTAGTGTTCCAATGTATTGCATAAGGAGCAACACCACCCGAAATTTCCACGCTTGCAGTACCGTCGGCCTGTCCTGTTCCTGTCTCAGCTGTAGAAGCGAACGAAAGTTCTGGCAATTCGTAATGAGTAACAGAAACCATATCGCTTGCTGTACATCCATGGTTGTCGGTTACAACTACAGTATAAACACCATCTTCGTTTGCAACGTACGACTGCAAACCAGCTTCACCATTCCATGTGTAAGAAACGAAACCTGGAGTTGCGTTGAGTGTAGCAGTAACGTTTGCACAAACAGCAATGTCGTCACCAAGATCAACCACCGGATTAGCATTTACGATAAGCTCTGTGTGGAAGGTATTTACACAGCCTGTAGCGATGTTTTCTACTTCAAGGGTATAAGTACCAGCATTGTCCAATGTTGCGGCTGAAATTACAGGAGAAGCAACTGTAGAAGTAAATCCGTTAGGACCGCTCCATGAATATGACAATGTTTCGCTGCTAGATGCTGTAAATGTTACCTGTCCGCCTTCGCAAACTGGACCATTATTCGAGATTGCAACACTTGGATTAGCATATACAACCACATTGGCTGTTGTATTTACTGCACAACCGTTAGCCGGTGTAGCAGTAACAACGAATGCACCATTGTAGTTCATTGTTGCATTCGGCAATGTGATTGATGCCGAAGAAGAAGTGAATCCGTTAGGACCGTTCCATGAATAGGTTGCAGGAACATTTGAAACTGCAGTGAGTGAAATCGTTCCGCCTTCGCAGTATGCCAAACCTCCTTCAACTGTAACTGTAGGATAATATGCATCTTCTGTTATTGTTATCGATGCTTCGGCGGTACAGTTGCCATCATTTGTAACGACTACTGTATATTCGCCAGCTGCAGTTACGTTGTATTCGGCAGTAGTAGCAATGCCGTTGTTCCATGAATATGAAGTTCCACCATTTGCTACAAGTTGAATTGATGGCATCGAGCAGGTCAATGTTGTAGTTCCGCTGTTGTTTGTAATATAAGCAGTTGGGATTGCACTTACTGTAACATTTACGCTTGCTTGAACTGCACATCCGTTTGCACTTGTTGCAACTACTGTGTAGGTACCGCTATTTGCTGAAGTTGCATTTGCAATGGTCGGGTTCTGCAATGCAGAAATAAATCCGTTAGGACCATTCCATACAAACGATGCAGCGTCCGAAGTTGCCATCAACGAAACGGTTTCGCCAGCACAATATGCAGCATCATCAGATACTGTCAATGTAGGAGTTGCGTTTACAACTACTATTGTGCTTGCTTCAGCTGCGCATCCGTTTGCGTTTGTTACAACCAGATTATATGTACCAGCATTTGCTGTAGTTGCATTGTCGATTGTCGGGTTCTGTTCTGTAGATGTGAATCCGTTAGGACCACTCCATGCATACGAACCTATTGCAGTTGTCTGCAAAGTTATTGTCTGACCTTCGCAGTATGCGCCAGTGTTAGATGCATTTGCTGTAGGAGTAGCATTTACCGTAACTTCTACGCTTGCATTAGCAATACATCCGTTTGCGCTTGTTGCAACTACGGTATAAGTACCGCTATTTGCAGGTGTAGCATTCGCGATTGTTGGGTTCTGCAAGGTTGAAGTATATCCGTTAGGTCCATTCCATACAATAGATGTTGCATCCGAAGTAGCCGTCAACGAAACGGTTTCACCAGCACAATATGCAGCACCTGCAGATACTGTCAATGTAGGAATTGCGTTTACAACTACTATTGTGCTTGCTTCGGCTGTACAGCTATATTCATTGGTAACTACCAAGGTATATGTACCAGCATCCGAAACTGCTGCGTTGTCGATGGTCGGGTTCTGCAAGGTTGAAGTATATCCGTTAGGACCGCTCCATGCATACGAACCTATTGCAGTTGTCTGCAAGCTGATTGTCTGACCTTCGCAATACGAAGCATCGGTTGAGGCATCAGCTGTAGGATTAACATTTACGATAACATTAGTTGTCGATACTGCCGAACATCCTGCTGCTGTAGCTACGGTTACCGTATATGTTCCAGCGTGATTAGCAGTTGCGTTGGCACGAGTAGGATTATGCGATGCGCTGCTGAAGCCCATAGGACCAACCCACTGGTATTCGGTTGCGATGTCGCTTGCGACAGAAAGTTCTATTGTTTCGCCTGCGCAATAAGCACCTGTGTTAGTTGCACTAGCTGTAGGAACAGCATTTACTACAACCATATTAGCATATTCCTTTGTGTCGCTTCCATCTACATTCGAAACAACAAGCGAAACAGTATAGCTGCCTGCTGATGCGTATGTGTGAGTTGGATTCTGTACGTTGGATGTTTCTCCATCACCGAAGTTCCATGCCCACGATGTTGGAGTGTTAGTCGAAAGATCGGTGAATGCTACCTCTGCACCAAGACATACAGCGGTATTGTTAACCGAGAAGTCGGCAACTGGAGGAGTATTCGATGTTGCAACGTTAACCATAGCTGTTGATTCGCATCCGTTGCCGTCGGTTACAGTAACACTGTAGTTGCCACCAGCAAGGCCACTGATTGTTGCGGTATTTCCATTGTTTGACCAGTTATACTGGAATGGAGATGTACCTGTCGGGGTTACTGTTGCAGTTCCATCGCCTGCATTGTTGTGCGATTCTGCTGTAGAAGTTACAGCAAGAGTTGTCTGCGGGTGATTTGCAACCGAGATATTGTCGGTAGCCGAACATTCGTTTGCATTGTAAACGGTCACATAGTAGTCGCCTGCAACAGCAGAAATTGTCTGGGTAGTTGCACCTGTTGACCAATGATATGTAAGACCTGCACCTGCATCAAGAACAGCGCTTGCACCTGAACATACTGTTACATTTGCACCGAGTTCAACTGTCGGGTTAGCATTTACAACAACTATTGTGCTTGCCTCTGCATTACAACCATTAGCATTCGAAACTACCAAAGTATAAACACCAGCATTAGCAAGAGTTGCATGTTCGATAGTCGGGTTCTGCAAAGTTGATGTGAATCCGTTAGGACCACTCCAAGCGTAAGTACCAGTTGCTGTAGTCTGCAATGTTATTGTCATACCTTCGCAGTATGCACCAGTGTTAGATGCATTAGCTGTTGGATTAGCATTTACAGTTACTGCAGTGTTAGCATTTGCTGTACATCCATTTGCACTTGTTGCAACTACGGCGTAAGTACCAGCATTTGTGGTTGCAGCATTTTCGATGGTTGGATTCTGCATGGTCGAAGTGAATCCGTTAGGACCATTCCATGCAAATGATGCCGCATCCGATGCTGCCGACAACGAAATCGTCTCGCCTACGCAATATGCACCAGTATTAGAAGCTGTCAATGTAGGAGTTGCATTAACAACCACCTCTGTTGTTGCTTCTGCAGCACATCCGTTGGCACTTGTTACAACCAAAGTATAAGTACCAGCATTTGTAGTGGTTGCATTACCGATTGTCGGGTTCTGTTCTGTAGAAGTGAAACCATTAGGACCGCTCCATGCATACGAACCAGTTGAAGTTGTCTTCAAAGCGATTGTCTGGCCTTCACAGTATTCGCCTGTATTAGATGCATTAGCAGTAGGAGCAGCGTTTACAACAACATTTGTGCTTGCATTTACAAAACATCCGTTAGCATTTGTTGCCACTACTGTGTAAGTACCAGCGTTTGTTGTAGCTGTGTTTCCGATGGTCGGATTCTGCAAGGTTGATGTAAATCCGTTAGGACCGCTCCATGCAAACGATGCTGCATCCGATGCTGCCGACAACGAGATTGTCTCACCTGCGCAGTATGCACCGGTATTCGAAGCTGTCAATGTAGGATTAGTGTTTACAACCACTTCTGTATTTGCTTCGGTAATACATCCGTTTGCGTTGGTTACTACCAATGTGTAAATACCAGCATTTGCAGTAGTTGCATTGTCAATGGTCGGATTCTGCAAGGTTGAAGTAAATCCGTTAGGACCGCTCCATGCATACGAACCAGTTGAAGTTGTCTGCAAAGCGATTGTCTGTCCTTCGCAGTATGCACCTGTGTTAGATGCTGTTGCTGCAGAATTAGCATTTACAACAACTACTGTTGAAGCTTCGGCAGTACATCCGCTTGCGCTTGTTACTACTACGGTGTAAGTACCGCCATTGTTAGTTGTTGCATGTTCGATTGTCGGGTTCTGTTCTGTAGATGTGAATCCATTAGGACCGCTCCATGCAAACGATGTTGCATCCGAAACAGCCAACAATGAAATGGTATGTCCTGCACAATATGCACCGGTATTCGATGCGGTAACTGTAGGTGTTACGTTTACAACAACATCTGTGCTTGCCGAAGCCGAGCAATTGTTAGCGTTTGTAACTACCAAAGTATATGTACCGGCATTCGAAGCTGATGAATTTGCAATTGTAGGATTCTGCAAGTTAGAAGTATAACCGTTAGGACCGCTCCATGTGTAGTTGCCAGTTGCTGTTGTCTGCAAGGTTATTGTCTGTCCTTCGCAGTATGCACCTGTGTTGGATGCATTGGCTGTAGGATTAGCATTTACGGTAACTACTGTGCTTGCCTGTGCTGTACAATTGTTTGCGTTTGTTGCAACTACGGTATAAGTACCGCCGTTGGTTGTTGCAATATTTGCAATTGTCGGGTTCTGTTGTGCAGAAGAGTATCCGTTAGGACCGCTCCATGCAAACGATGTTGCATTCGAAGTTGCCGACAACGAAATAGTCTGACCGGCACAATATGCACCAGTGTTCGATGCAGAAACTGTCGGATTTGCATTTACAACAACTACTGTGTTTGCCATTGCCGAGCATCCTGCTGCGTTGGTAAGGGTTACGTTGTAAGTACCTGCACTTGTTGCGGCAGCATTTGCAATCGAAGGATTAATAGCACTTGAAGTGTATCCGTTAGGACCGCTCCATGCATATGTTCCACCAGAACCGTTAGCATTAAGAGTGATTGTTTCGCCTACGCAGTAAGGACCATTGTTGGATGGGTTGAGCGTTGGCAAAGCGTTTACAACTACATCGGTTGTCGCCGTAGTATAGCATCCTGTAGTTGTATTGGTAAGTGTAGCTGTGTATGTACCAGCCTTGGCGGTAGTAGCATTAGCGATAGACGGGTTACGCTGAGTTGATGTGAATCCGTCGGGACCGCTCCACGAATATGAAGTACCACCGTTGCCAGTTGCAGTAAGACGGATTGTTGCGCCTTCGCAGTAAGGACCATTGTTTGATACTGTCAATGAAGGAGCTGCATTTACAGTAAGAGTTGTAGATGCAGTAGCGGTACATGAAGCAGCACTTGTTACTGTAATAGTGTAAGTACCGGCATTGTTTGCAGTAAGATTTTCAACAGATGCATTCTGTGTAGAAGCAGTAAATCCATTAGGACCGCTCCATGCATATGTTGTTGCACCCGAAACATTAGCCGAAAGAGCTGCAGTTCCACCAACACAGGACGGACCATCGTTTGATGCCGTAACTGTAGGAGCTGCATTTACGGTAATATAATTTGTCTTGGTTTCGGTATCAGTACCGTTTGCATTACCAACTACCAAAGTTACAGTGTAAGTACCAGCGGTTTCATAAGTGTGAGTTGGATTCTGAGCGGTTGAAGTTCCTCCATCACCAAAATTCCATGACCATGATGTTGGATCGTTTGTAGACTGGTCGGAGAACGTTACTGTAGCACCCGGACATATGCTTGTTACATTGGCTGTAAAGGCTGCGTCAGGTGCTGTAATCATAGACTCGCCTTTTACAACAATGTCATCAATATAAGAAGCAGTCGTACCATTAACTGTTTGTCCTCCTGAAATTTGTGTAGTTGATGTCACTACCCATCTCAAATAAACAGTATTCTGGTTACTACAAGCATTAGGAAGTGATACTTCAGAGAGGACACCAGTTGTCCAATCTCTAGCACATGTTACAGTAGTAATATCTGTCCACGATGTACCATTTAGACTATACTGCACTTTGAAATTTTTCGGTGCTCTATTACCTCCACCACACTGTTTTGACCATAACTTAATATTATTGTAGTTAAGCGTTGTGAAATTTACTGTCCAGTATTTTGGATTGTTGTTGCTAGCATTATTCCAACCAGTAACAGATGCACACATTGATGAAGCGCCACTTGTTGCATAGGTCGGAGTACCTATATTATTTCCTCCAGCTGATATAGTCTTGTCAAGGTTAGCCTCTATACCACCATCAGCAGTTGCATCGGCACTACTTTCAGGGAAGTCCCATTTAACGATAACTTCGTAAGGACTTACAGTGATATAGCCAGTCTTAGTCTCTGTATCGGTGCCCTGAGCATTTGTTACTGTAAGACTTACCGAATATGTACCTGCGGTATTGTAAGTTACTCTTGGGTTCTGTGCGGTGCTTGTAGAAGGTGTACCGCCATCGAAAGTCCACGACCACGAAGTAGGCATCTGTGTCGACCTATCGGTGAAGCTAACCGTTTCTCCTCTGTCGATACTAGTAACATCAGCCATAAAGTCGGCAGTTGGAGCAGAATTACAATCACCTGTTATTTCGATATCGTCAATCATGAACGCATAAGCATCGTTCGACACGCACTGTATTGCAACATATACGGTCCGACCTGCGTATGCAGAAAGACTATAAGTGTACTGTGTCCATGTTGTTGGTGCTTCAATATAGTTGTTTCCACTAAGTTTTACAGTAAAACTCGATGTACTATTGTCGGTTGTAGAAAGCAATACATTAAATCTTTCTTTGCCATAAGTATCGGTAATAGATTTTGCCCAGAACGAGATTGATGCATTTGAGCACAAAGTAAGTGGTGCAGATATCAACCAGTCGTTATTAGGAGGCGTAGTTGAAGCAAAGCAAATACCGCAGCGATCGCCGCCATGTGCTTCCCAGCCTGAAGCTTCAGGACTAGTTGCCGAAGAATTGAAAGCTATGAACGAACCTGTATAAGCCTCATTGAGAAAATCAAAATTTTGAGACGCATAGGCCGCAGCTCCATCACCATCGTAGGTAGTCCATGGATGGAAGTTATCAACCTGGAAATCTCCACAAGCCTCGAAATCGAGAGAGAAAGATGCACTGGATGCATTCGGATCAAAAACATTGATGTAAGATGCTATTGTCCTAGTGTCACTTCCTGTAGCATTGGAAACAGTAAGAGAAACCTGATAGCTGCCAGGAGCAGAATATGTAACTACAGGATTTACTGCCGTACTCGTCGATGGACTACCGCCTTCGAATGTCCATGTGCGCGATGTAACATTTCCTGCCGATATATCGTAGAAGCTAACACTTTCTCCTACATTTACCTGACGAGTATCTGAAGTAAAGTTTGCTGTTGGAGCAATAGAGCCATCATAGCATACAAACGGGAACATTGGATATTGCAAACCTGTTGAGCCAAACAAAGAAGCATATTCTACCCAGCCGTCATAGTTAACATATGCTGTACTATATTCACCATCATCATTATTTGAATATGTTGCAAGCGTATCACGTGATGATGGATCACCTGGACGGTCGAATCCTACGGCAAACCCTTCGGCAGGAATATCATATACTGCGCCAAAATCGACGTCTATATATCCGGTACTATTCATTGCCGAAATAACATTTGCCATCGAAATTGTCTTAGATGCAATTACCTCGCTTGGTGCATCATTAGCGACACTCCACAAATTGAATGTCACATCGCAATTTGTACCGTTATTAGCTACAGCTGGGAAAAATCTGAATCCAGAAACTTTGTTATAAGGACTATAAGCAGTAAACTTTTCCGCCCATGATGTCATATTATAACTATTAGTACCTGCAAGGTAGCCCGCATAAGCGCCAGTATTATTTGTTAATGAATATACAGCAGCCTCTCCTCCGAACTGCGATATTGTATCACAGTATGTACCTGTTGCAGACAGAACTGTTATGTAACCATTCTTGGTTTCCGTATTCGTTCCATGGGAATTAGTTGCCGAAAGAGAAACATTGTATGTACCAGCAGTATTATAGGTAATTCCTGTTGGTTCTTGTGCCGTACTTGTCGAAGGTGTACCACCTTGGAAGGACCATGAATACGACTCTGGGTTGTTTCCAGTGTAGTTATAGAAATCAACCGATCCGCCTTCTACAACAACTGTTTGCGATGCAGCAAAATCAGGCTCTGGCGGTTGGTTTGCGTATGGGTCGTAAGCAGGACAGGTTGTTACACCTAAATTAGTCGGGTCGAGCCATGGTTTGAGTCTCTTGTTATCAGCAGTACCATTTGACTCCCAATGGTAGTAGAATTTTCCGTAGTAGTCGTAACTAGTCTGAGAAGAACATGACGCACTACCACCAGTAAGCGTACCTACTATTAATCCATTGCTATCAAACAAAGGAGATCCAGAAGAACCACCTTCGGTAACACCATAACCGTTTGAATTCCGCGTCCATTGCAAACGCCAGTGAGCATTTGAAGCAGAATTATTATACGTTCCCTGCGAAGATGTGCTATATGTAGAAATCTTCTTTACGTCACCTGCTGGATGGTGAATACCTACACCATTTGACGGAGCTGTATTTGCACGATTCCATCCATTGTAGTATGGTTCGTATGTTGAATTCGGAGTTGTGTTCAAACGCAAAAGCAACAAGTCGGAACCTCCGGTTATGCTTCCACTTGCAATTTCCGTACAACCAGTAAGTGTTTTATAAGTCGGTTCACTAATATTAGAACTAGTACCAGAGCCTGAAGCCTGATTTGCAGGCACTTCATATTTGAAATAAAACTGCCACTGTGAATATTGGGCAGCAGTGACCTCCCCTTCTCCGCAATGAAATGCAGTAAGGATATACGGTGTTCCATCGTTGTTGGTATTGTTGACAAGAGAACCTGTACACCAACCCCATCCATCAGGAGTCCTAAGGTATATTTCGACAACACCACGCTTTTCGTCCTGCCAGTTGTCTCCTACAGGCGTACAGTTGATATCGACTTCACAATTACCAGATGATTGCCAACCTGTAGATTTTGTTTGCATTTCTTCATAATATCTAAGATGTGGCAGGTCGCGATAAAAATAACCGACACTAAAGATATGGAATGTGGTCTTATCTACATTTCCAGATTTCTTGTATGAAGGCTCATAATATTCTACATACAGATTTTCGCCCTGAATAACTTCGATACCGAAAATTCCGTCCTTAGGATTGTTCTCACTTGTGAACGCACCAATTACCTGCCTGCGGTTTTCGTTGTAGAAAAACAACTTGCTGCCTTCGGCAAGATGGAAATTTTCGAAACCGAGGTTAAGTGCTTTTGCACCAGGAACCGTAACTTTCAAAGTCCACAGACGTGCTCCCATCGGAAGTTCTGTCCATGTACCTGCGGTTTCCATAGAAATGTCAACGTCAATATCCACACCAATACGTGGAATTTTATCCTTGCTGGCATTTACCGAATCCTCAGCAATTAAAGGTTCAACATTTGGAGACTTGAGAACAATCTCGTCGTACTCCACATTTATAAAGGAAGAGGATCCTCCTTTTGCAGTGTTGAAAGTCCACGGCTTCCCGCCATGCGACATCTGCGCCGATACACTGTTGCTGGCAAATATCAGCGACAGCAATGCTATCAGCCCCAATAGTGACTTTAGTAGTAAATTTCTACTCATATTTATACTAATAAAAGGTTACTAAATAAACTAACAAATAAAATACACAATTTTTATAAATTTGAAGTGTCAAAGTTATCAAAAAGTTCGAATGCCACAACAAGGCTCGCAAATATTATATATATCATATATATTTTTAGATTATTACATAACAAATATATACATAACACAACAATAAAAGCTTCAACGACTTTGTTATTTATAACAGGAAATCTGTATTATATAGAAGAAAATTGCATTTACGCCCACTGAAGTCACAAAATAAAAAAGGTCGTCAGAAACTGACGACCCTGGATATATCACCTATTCCAAAAATATCAATTATTTTACCTTGTTGCAGATTGCTGCAAATGCTTCTGGGTTGTTCATAGCGAGGTCGGCAAGAACCTTGCGGTTGATG
>JAEEGL015187121.1_pt1 | contig 14810 bp, 6 predicted proteins | sample 9134231 | NCBI WGS metagenome assembly JAEEGL01 (sample SAMN16246548, study PRJNA631951) | gut metagenome | biome: gut microbiome; feature: rumen; material: fiber-attached | host: Bos | place: Iran: Karaj | collected 2018-10 | reverse complement strand
TGAAGACAAGATGGACAGGAGGTTGGCCAAGACGGAAGCTGATATCGCCGAGCTCAAGTACAAGGTCGACTTCTTCGTGCAGACAAAGGAGCCGCCGCTCCAGGGCGTCTTCTACGACGGGCAGCTGTGGGATGCGCGGGCGCTGGTGCTGAAGCTGATTTCGTCCGCGAAGCGGTCGCTGATCCTGATCGACAACTGGGCGACGCCGGAAATGCTGGATCTCTTCGCCAAGAAGCGGGCGGGCGTGAAGGTGACGATCTTCACGTCGGAGCATTACGACAAAAACCACGTTCCCCGCCGCAAGATTTCCGACGCCGACATCAAGACCTTCAACGCCCAGTACCCGAAACTCGTCGTATGTCGCAGACATCGATTTTTTGGAAAAGTATGCGATTTTCCGCGCTAATTAATTGCTATATAATAAAGGCAACTCACTTGGATGTGGAAATAATTGATGCACGAAAGGCCACCTAAAGAGAATCCCCATTTTGGTGGGATCGACGCCGTAGACTTGTTCTGCGGCGGCGGTGGGCTTACTTGCGGCTTGAGGCAGGCCGGCATTGATGTCCGCATGGGCGTTGATTTTGATGATCGTTGCCACTATGCGTACGAACATAATAACGGAGCGGAGTTCTTGCACAAGTCCGTGATTGATGTTACGGCTAAAGAGGTGAAGGATCATTTCCGGCAGGGGCGCATTTCACTCCTTGCCGGATGTGCGCCATGCCAGACATTCTCGAAATACAACCAGAAGGCCACGTGGCGAGACAAACGGTGGCTGCTGCTCGATCAGTTCACGCGACTAGTCAAGGAGGTTAAGCCGCAACTTGTCACGATGGAAAATGTTCCAAAGTTGGAAGATCAGAAAGTCTTTTCGAGATTTACTAACGCTCTTCATGATCTTGGATACCATGTCTGTCACCAGGTTGTTGAGTGCCCGAAGTACGGCCTCCCGCAACTTCGGCAACGCGTGGTTCTGATCGCATCCATTTTTGGTGACATCCAAGTGCCGTCGCCGCCCGAACAGGTTCATGTGCAAACAGTAAGGGAAATCATCGGCGATTTGCCGGCCTTGAAAGCCGGCGAATGCGATCCGATTGACAGGCTTCACTTCTGCGCGAGGCTTTCGCCGCTCAACATGAGACGTATCCGGGCATCCAAGCAGGGCGGTACATGGCGTGACTGGCCGAAAAGACTTGTGGCTGAATGTCATCAAAAAGATTCGGGCAAGACGTACGGGGGCGTTTACGGCCGGATGAGCTGGGACAAGCCGGCACCAACCATGACGACGCAATTCTATGGATTCGGAAATGGCCGATTCGGTCACCCAGAGCAAGATCGGGCCATATCCATTCGCGAAGGGGCGATGTTCCAAGGGTTTCCGCGCGACTACCAGTTTATGCCGGAAGGCGTGAAGCCAAACATCTCTTTGCTGGGAAAGATGATCGGCAATGCCGTGCCCGTCCAGTTGGGAAAGCTGATTGGAGAAGCTTTCATTGCCCACCTAAAACAATTGCACTTGATGAAGGAGGGCGAAAATGGCGAATAAACCCAGGATCGCACTTAATTTCCACAGAGTGCCAGAACAAGGTGAACTGGTAGAAGTGCGCCGCAGACAGTGGATCGTCTCGGCGGTGTCGCCGCACAAGCCAGATGGAGATTCGTACCGCGAAGAGGATCTGGTGACGCTTGAGTCGATTGAGGAAGATGCCGGCGGCGAACAAACTTCCGTGATTTGGCAGATCGAGTCCGGGGCGCACATCCTTGAGAAAGCTGGGCTTCCCGAAGTCAACGGCTACGACGACAACGAGCAGCTTCAGGCGTTTCTGAACGCCGTCCGCTGGGGCATCGCCACGAACATCGACCGCAACAACCTGCTTTCCCCGTTCCGCAGCGGCATCACCATTGAGGACTACCAGCTCGATCCCCTTGTCCGGGCCATCGGCATGGCCCGCGTGAATCTGCTCATCGCCGACGACACGGGCCTTGGCAAGACGATCGAAACGGGCCTTGTCGTCCAGGAACTTCTGATCCGTCACCGTGCCCGCACCGTTCTCATTGTCGCGCCTGCATCCGACCTCACGAACTGGCAGCGGGAAATGCATGAGAAGTTCGGGCTTCGGTTCCAGATCATCGACAGCGATTTCATCAGGGACTTTCGTCGCGAGCGAGGCATTCAGGCCAATCCCTGGACGGCATTCCCGTTTCTCATTGCGTCGATGGACTGGATCAAGCAGGGAGAGGGGTTCCGTCTCCTGAAGGATGCGCTCCCCCCTGAGATCACCTACCCGCGCAAGTTTGACATCCTTGTCATCGACGAGGCCCACAATGTTGCGCCGTCGGGACGGGGCGCGTATGCAAAGGAGAGCCTGCGGACGCGGGCGATACGACGCCTCACGCCGCATTTCACGCACCATCTGTTCCTTTCGGCCACCCCCCACAATGGTTACAAGGAATCCTTCACGTCATTGCTGGAGCTATTGGACAACCAGCGTTTCGCCCGAACGGTCGAGCCGAGTGAATCGCAGCTTCAACAGGTCATGGTGCGCCGCCTGAAGCGAAACATCACCGACAAGGACGGCAACCCAGTGTTCCCCAAGCGGGAATTGCTGCCGCTGGAAATCGACTACACGTCCGAGGAGCGACGCATCCATTCCTTGCTCAAGGAATTCATCGATGCGCGTTTCGCGGCGGTTGACAAGAACAAGGCTTCGTTCGGAACAGGATTTGTGATGATGCTCCTTAAGAAGCGTCTCTTTTCCTCTCCGGCGGCATTTGCTCGCACGCTCGAAAAGTACCGCGTTTCGTTGGCCGAGGGACGCAAGCGCAAATTCGAGAAACGCGATGAGCGGTCTCTCTACGATGCAATCCAGCGGGCCCAGGAAGATGCGGCGGACGAAAGGGAGGTCGAGGAAGCCGAAGACGAGGCAATTGAAAAGAACGCCGGTCTCGCCGCGCAGCTTTCAGACCGTGAAGCCGCTATCCTTGACGAGCTTTGCGTGTGGGCAAAGCAAAACGCCGAAAGGGAAGACTCAAAGGCAAAGGCGATCCTGAAATGGCTGGACGACCATTTGAAGAGGCCTGACGGCGAGTTCAACGACGAGCGTGTTATCCTCTTCACGGAGTTCATGGACACCCACATCTGGCTCAGGACGATTCTTGCGAACCACGGCTATGGCGGCGAGACAATGATGTTCCTCCACGGGGCACTCACCCGCGAAGAGCGCGACGCCGTGATCAACGCCTTCCAGACGCGCCCCGGCAAGGCTTCGCCCGTGCGCATTCTCCTGGCGACGGATGCCGCCTCCGAAGGCATCAACCTCCACAACTTCTGCAAGTACATGATCCATGTGGAGATTCCGTGGAATCCGAATGTGATGGAGCAGCGCAATGGGCGCATTGATCGTCACGGGCAACGGTCGAAGTCGGTGTACATCTGGCATCCTGTCGGCAAGGGGTTCGATGCAGCGGCCTCGCGGGATCTGGCCCCCGGCGATATCGTCGGCGACGGCGAATACCTCCTTCGTGCCGCGCGGAAGGTTGACGCCATCCGCGAAGACCTCGGCAGTGTTGGCGGCATCCTGAGCGCTCAGATACAGGACGCAATGCTTGGCAAGTCGAACCGCCTTGACGCCGATGTTCAAAGCGCGCGCCGTGATCGCGCCAAGAAGATGCTGGCGCAGGAGAAGGAACTTTCGGCGCGCATCGCAAAATTGCATGAAAATCTCATGCAGTCGAAGGATGACGCGCACTTGACGCCCGAAAACGTGCGCAAGGCCGTCAAGACGGCTCTGGCATTGGCAGAAAAGCCTCCGCTTGCACCTGCCAATCTGCCTGGGCTGCCCGATGGTTCGGCCTGGTTCGTCCCGCAGTTCACCGATTCATGGAGCGATGCTTCGCTCGGCCTGGCCCACCCCCACACAGGCGAGATCCGCCCGATCACCTTTGACCCCGACTGCATCAAGGATCGGGACGATGTCGTTCTGGCTCACCTAAACCACTCGCTCGTGCGGATGTCCCTGCGGCTGCTGCGCGAAGAGGTGTGGAAGACGGGAACAAGCTCAAGGCTTCACCGCGTCGCCGTGCGGTCGGTGCCCGGTCTCAGGGAACCGATGGCATACGTGTTCAGCCGTCTCCTGATCGTGGGTGGCGACCACCTGCGCCTGCACGAGGAGCTGACCTATTCCGGTGGCGAGCTGAAGTCGGATTCCTATCGCCGAGAACCCGTGCTCAAGACGCTTCAGCAGTATCTGGACGCATCGCACCCGATGAACGATGTGCCGGATGGCGTGTTCGCCATTCTCAAGTCGCGCTTTTCCAAATACGAGGAGGCCATCACCAGGTCGTATGAGGCGCGTTCCAAGGAGCGTCTCGACAGTCTGCTTTCGACGCTCGCGCACCGCAGGGATTCCGAGGTCAAAGATGTGAATACCCTGCTTGACGAGCTGGAAAAGAGCATCAAGAAGGAACTGGACGTGGAGAACGACCATGAGGCGTTTGTTCAGCTGACGTTCGATTTTGGCGAAGAGGACGTGCAGGAGCTGAAACGCGATTTCGCTGCTCTCCGTGCGCGCTTGGGCCAGATTCCCGAAGAGCGTCAAAAGGAGACCGAGCTCATTGAGCGGCATTATTCGGATCCGCGTTCCCTAACTTTCCCCGCAGCAATTCTCTTCCTCGTCCCTGAAACAAGGTCATGGGGGTGCGGCCGATGAGACTCGGGACATCCATCCACTACGGCTGGCTCCAGCTCATTGAAGTGTCCGGGCCGTTTCTGTCCACAACGGTCCTGAACGAGGCGTTCCCGGACGGCCTCGACGGATTCGACAAGCGCGTGAAGCGCGACCTCGCGCGCTTCTATTCGGAATGGGTCGAAGCCGGCGAACTCCGCCATCGGGACTTCCCGAAGCTCCACGCCGCGTGGATCGACGCCGTCCTGCGCGAAGGACTCGAATTCCACGGCGGCGACCTTTCCGCCGGCGCGGAGTGGAGCGTGACGGGCGAAGGGGGAATCAGTTCGTTCTCGCCGGATTACGCGCTGAAGGACATGGAGGGCAAGCCCGTCCTTTTCATCAAGGTGCTTCCCGCGGACAAGAAGCCTGAAGACAAGGATGTCGCGGACGACTGGAAGGACACCGTCGTTGAGAAGATGACGCGCCTTTGCCGCGTCCACGGCGTACGGATCGGCCTCGTGACGAACGGGGAAAAATGGGTCGTCGTCAACGCCTCCTCCGGCGACATGCTATCCGGCACGGCCACATGGTATGCACGCCTCTGGTTCCAGGAGGACGCGACACTGCGCGCCTTCCTCGCCCTTCTCGGATACCGCCGTTTCGTCGGGGCGCCCCAAAAGCGCCTCCCGTATCTGCTGGACGAATCGCTCAAGCACCTTGAGGAAGTCACCGACACCCTCGGCAAGCAGGTGATGACGGCCGTCGAAGTCCTCATGGAGGGCTTCGACCGCGCCGACCTGGATTCGGGGCGCGCGCTTCTCGCCGGCGTTTCCCCGGCGACGCTCTACGAAGCCGCGCTTACGGTGATGATGCGTCTTGTCTTCCTCCTCTGCGCCGAGGAACGCGGCCTCATGCTTCTCGGCGAGAAGAACTACGACGACGCCTACGCCGTCTCGACCCTCCGCCAGAAACTGGAGGAGGAGTCGGACAAGTTCGGCCCGCAGGTTTTGGAACGCCGGTACGATGCCTGGGCGCGGCTTTTGGGCGTCTTCCGTTTCGTCTTTTCCGGCGTCAGCCATCCCGATTTGCTTTTCCCGGCGATGGGCGGGTCCCTTTTCAACCCCGAAAAGTATCCCTTCCTTGAAGGCCGCCAGAACGGTTCCGTCCTGACGGTGGACAACCCCCGGCCACTCCCGATCGACAACCGCACGGTGCTGCTCATTTTGGAGTCGCTCCAGGTCCTGAAGCACCGGGACGGCGCGATACCGCTTTCATTCCGTTCGCTCGACGTCGAACAGATCGGCTACATCTACGAGGGGCTTCTGGAATTCACCGGGAGACAGGCGGATGAAATTCTTCTCGGACTCAAAGGCGACAAGGACCACCAGAACCCGGAGGTCCCGCTTGCGGAACTCGAATCCCTGCGCCTGGACGCCGAGGAGAAGCTCATCGCCTATGTCCGTGAGCGGACGGGGCGGACCGGCATAGCCAAGGAGTATGCCGCCGAAGCGAACCTGGAGTACCTCCCGTATCTTTCGAAAATCTGCCGCGGGGACAAGTCGCTCGAAGAACGCGTCCGCCCCTTCCTGAACTGGATGCGCACGAGCGAATGGGGCGAACCCGTCCTCTACCACAAAGGCTCGTTCTACGTCACGGAAGGGCAGGACCGGCGCAGTTCCGGCACGCACTACACGCCCAGGGTGCTCACGGAGATGATCGTCAAGGAGGCGCTGGAGCCGGTGGTCTATGACGGCCCCGCCCAGGGCGCTCCACGCGCCGAATGGAAGCTCAAGTCGCCGGAGGAGCTGCTCAACCTCAAGGTGTGCGACCCGGCCATGGGGTCCGGCGCCTTTCTCGTACAGGCCTGCCGCTACCTTGGCGACCGGCTCGTCGAGGCGTGGTCCGCCGCCGAGAAGAACGGCAGGGCCGTTTCCGCCGACGGCGCCGTGACGGACTTCCCGGCCAACGAGCCGATGAGCAATGTGCCGGACGACCGCCTCTGCATCGCCAGGCGGCTCATCGCCGAGAAGTGCCTCTACGGCGTGGACATCAACCCGCTCGCCGTTGAACTGGCCAAACTTTCGCTCTGGCTCGTCACCATATCGAAGGGACGGCCCTTCGGGTTCTTCGACCACAATCTCAAATCGGGCGACTCGCTTCTCGGCGTATCGGACATCGAGCAGTTGACGCAGTTCCGCATGAAGCCCGACCCGCACTTCGGCGGCAATCTGATGACCGGGAGGATCAGGGCGGCGATTGCGGAGGCCGCTGCGGAACGGGAGGAGATACGCAAGGCCCATGTCCGCGACATCACGGACGTCAATCTTCAGATGGCGCACCACGCCAAGTCGCAGAAGCTCACGGCGCATGTCCGCCAACTGGCCGACTACTTCATCGGCATGGTGCTGGTGCTAGGCAAACCCACGAAGAAAACCGTAGCGGCGCTTGATGCGGCGTCCATGGACGCCACGCTTCTTCTCGATCCCGAGGTCGACTCCTTCAAGTCCGCCATCCTCATACGGAAAACTGCCGCCAATCTCGCATACGATCTGCCTGTCGGCCAAACCGCCGCTCGCCGTCCGTTCCATTGGGCGATTGAATTCCCAGAGGTCTTCGTCCAGGGAGGTTTCGACGCAATCTGCGGCAACCCGCCGTTCATGGGAGGGCAGCATATCACAGGCAACTTCGGCACGGCATATCGGGATTATCTTGTGAATCACCTTGCCGATGGTGCGAAAGGTTCCGCCGACTTTGTGGCTTATTTCTACCTTCGCGCATTTTCACTGCTCCGAACAAGTGGTTGCTTTGGCCTCATCGCCTGCAACACGATTGCCGAAGGTGCCACGCGGCAGGTTGGACTTGAGCGCATGGTCAAAATGGGTGGCACAATCTACTCTGCCTATCCAAGCATGCCCTGGCCAGGTGTGGCGGCGGTTGCGATTTCGCCTGTCTTCTTGACAAACGGGATGTGGCACGGTAAGCATAGATTGAGCGGTGCCGATGTTGAACTGATTTCTCCATTCCTCTCTGCGCAGGATGAGTGGACGCCCCAAAGGCTTGTGGCTAACGCGAATCAATCTTATCAGGGGTCTATTGTCCTTGGGATGGGGTTTACCATGTCCAAAAGCGAGGCCTTGGCGCTAATAGACAAAGACCCCAAAAACGCCGACGTGCTTTTCCCGTATCTTAACGGCGAAGACTTGAATTCTGATCCGCACCAGCGTCCCTCGCGTTGGGCGATTAACTTCTTTGACTGGTCTTTGGAACATGCTAAGCAGTATGACGACGTGTTTGCGATTGTAGAAGAAAAGGTCAAGCCGGAACGGGAATTATTAAATGTCAAAAACTCGACAAGCAGGAAAAGAAAAGAGTATTGGTGGAGATATGGCGGTGATGCTAAAGGACTCTATCATGCAATAGGACGCGGTTCCGCATTCGAAAAACATCCCGAAGAATGGGGTGGAGATAAAGACAAGCCGTTGCGCGTTCTTGTTTGTAGTGAGGTTAGTAAGTTCATGGTTATGTCCGTCATACCAAATGATGCGGTATTCTCGGCTAATTTGGACGTTTTTGTGTTGACTTTCAAGATGGTGATCTTGCAATCATACATTCACGAATGCTGGGCTCGAAAGTATTCCTCATCGTTAGAGACGCGATTAAAGTATTCCCCCGGTAACGCCTATGAAACATTTCCATTCCCTGAAACTTCCTCGACAGATCTTGAAGAACTTGGCCAGAAGTTTGACGCTTTTCGGCGACAGATCATGACATCGCGCAGTATTGGACTGACGGCGCTTTACAATCTGTTCCACAATCCGGCGGAAACAGATACCGAGTTGGAGGAGATGCGGCATCTTCAGCGCGAGATAGACATTGCCGTCCGCGATTCATACGGTTGGCAGGACATCGACCTCGGCCACGGCTTCCATGAGGTCGGTTATCTTCCCGCGAACGACAACCTCCGCTACACGATTTCCGAGCCCGCCCGCATCGAAATCCTCAAGCGCCTTTCCGCCCTCAACCGCCAGCGCTGGGAAGAGGAGGAAGCCGCCGGCCTGCACAAGAAGGGGAAGAAGTAAGGAGCTCTGAAATGAAACTTGTGGCAATCTATCTTGGCAATTACAGTTTATTTCAAGACCAGTTGTTGTCTTTCTCATCAGATTACCGAGTAATACGCGAGCTGGGGCCCAAGGAGAGAATTTCATTCCGTATTGAGCATGAGCCAAGATTGACAGAGCATTTCTTCTCCATACGACAATCACCAGAAGAATGTGTGTCTTCTGTTTCAGCGATTATTGGGAATAACGGTTCAGGGAAAACTACAATTGCAAGGTTGCTTTGTAGCTTATCTTTTGCAGGTGACCATCTTAGGGATGCGAAGATCGTTGTGATTGTGGAAGTCGATAAGAATTTGTTAGTATACACCTCCTGTGCAAAAGATGCAATTCATATAGATGGAAACGATGTGCAGACAGTTGCGATACACTCCTTGAATGATAACGATATTGGGAATTCATGCGGAATTCCATTTAAGTTTTTTTACTATTCGCCTCACTATACCACAGAACAATATGATTGGGATATGGCTAATGAACGCGATGCCGTTTTCAACATTTCCACCACATGGTTAATGCATCACTCCGAGGGAAATTCGGAAACATTGCTTCATGAGGGAGTTTCGCACCTTCGCATTTTCGACGTAGACGAGAAGATACGTGTTTTTGATTTCTGTGAAGCATACCGGAGAGAGTTGCAAAATGAAGGGAGTGTGCTTGATAATGGGGATCGGCACGATAATATAGTACATTCAAATGATCAGATTCGATTCGATATTCCCGCCCCACAGGTTGTGTCAATTACGCCTTACGAAGAAGGCGTTAGTCAGGCAATAAAAGAACTGCGCAAAATGGTTGAGGCAAAACAAAAAGACGAATTAGGGGTGCCGCAATCGATGACCATCATACCGAAAAACCCTGAAATCGAGTTGCATGATCCGTTAGGAAATTATATAAAATCGGTCGTCGTGTATCTTGAGAATGCATTATCATGTTCAGATTTTTACACTCGAGTTTTTGTGGCATATGTAGCGAGATATCTACAAGAGTGTGGTATAATGGGGTCTAAGTTCCCAGAGGCTGAGATTCTGCCAGGTTCGTATCTTGCTGCATTAAAGTCGTTCATAATGGAGCATGAATCGCACAAAGCAATAGAACCGAAAGATGTTATAACATTCTTTAAATCAAGTGTTCCACCATTAAATGGCGAAGCTGATAAAGACTATAGTCGTGGGAAAACGAAACCTTATCCTTATACGAAAGAATTTTTCACGTGCTTATCTAAGATTTGCGAACTACAGGGAAAGAAAAATGCTGACGGGATGCCATTGGTCCAGTGTTTTGCTGATGGCGAAATGCATTGCCTGCTGTCGAACAAAAAGGTGCTAAAACTTGTCGATGAATTAATTAGGCTGCATAGTCTGACGAAGATATTCTCGCCATTTCTGACATTCGACATCCTACCGAAGATGTCCTCTGGCGAAATGGCATTTTTGTCCATGTTTGCCAGATTGTATCGGTTTGTAGGGAAGAAAACAAAACCAGGGGATGAAGTAATGATTTTCTTGGATGAGGCAGAAACGACACTTCATCCAGAATGGCAAAGAAGATTAGTGGCGTATATAATTAGGTTTTTTGAAGTCTTTGTTCCCTATCGGCACTATCAACTCATTTTTGCTTCTCATTCTCCAACGCTCCTTTCCGATATTCCAGTTGGCAATTGCTGTTTCTTGAAAACAGTGGAAGATAACGGGAAGAAATATGCTCAATGTTGTGCGTTCAAAACGGATAATGGTGCCAATAATACGTTTGGCGCAAATATTTATGATTTGTTTCGCAATGCATTCTTTATGGACGATGGTGCGATTGGCGTGTTTTCTTCGATGGTGATTCGCCGCCTTTTGAAGCACCTTGCAACACGAGCTTTACGGCGTGGCGAAAGGAATTCGGGAGGCATAGCAAAGGGTTCGGATTATGGCATGGAGTCTTATGGCATGGAGTCGACGCAAGCCTTGATTGGCGATAGAGTTTTAATTCGTTACTTTAATGTCTTGAAGGAAAATGGCTTGATATGAAGCAGTTGCCAAGATACTCTAACGAAATTCTAGAGTCTCATCGCCTGTGTTGCCAAGACATAGTGGGGGAAAAACTGGAAGTGCTGCAACGGCAGTTGTGTTGTCCAGCGCAACGGCGTTATGTTTGTCGAATCATGGAGTTCATTGAAGATGACGATGGATTTGTTGCAAGTCCAGAGGCGTTGAAAGTTTTTGTTTATGAGGTCGAACGCTACTGGTACCAAAATCTTTCAGAAGTTCCTTCGTTATACAAAAGTGTAAACAATACTTTGAGGGGAATTTTTAACTACGACAATTTCGCAAGCCGAAAGGGGCAAGGAAAGAAAGGTGGGGGCATACTTTTGATGAGGAAAATATTAAAGCACATACGATACTGCCCATATTGCAATGCTGTTATGGTCTATGCCCTAAAGCGTAATGACAATGATAATACCTATAAAAGTGCTTTCGACCATTTTTACCCCAAATCGCGTTATCCATTTCTTGGCTTGTCGCTATACAATCTTATCCCTGCATGTGATAGATGCAATTCAAAGTTCAAACTTGGCATGTACAAGGAAGTTTTAGGGACATTTAATCCATATCTTAACGATGTTGATTCTGCAACCCGCTTTGTTTTGATTGGATTGACAAATGAGATGAAACAGGGGGGAGAAAGCGCTGATGCGTTGAAAATCAAACTTATGTCTAGGTCGAATGCGAAGAATAATGTGGACACATTGCTAAAGAATTATCAATTGTTGTTTAGGATAGACGATGTTTATAGTCAATTGTATCAAGATGCGGCAGTTGAAACCCTTCAGAAGGGGGAGTTGCTTAATGAGTCGTATCAAGAAGAGATTAAGGCGCTCTTTTCGAAAGCCGGGATAAATGCTGATCCTGTTAAGTTAGTTTTGGGCACACCGCTGAAGCGCAAAGAAATAAACATGCACCATATTGCAAAGTTGAAGTTGGATCTTTTGGAGCAGTATTGCGATGTTGATGTTGAGCCATGATTGCAAGGTGCAATGTACAACAGGAGGAGGGATGTAAATGAGTGAGAAAACTTATCCATTAAGTATTGAGCCCAGTATCCTTGAGTTGCTTGGGCCAAGCCTGTACACGAACATCTATTACGTGTTGGCGGAATTAATTGCCAATGCGTACGATGCACAGGCGAAGAATGTTTACATCACAGCCGCGAAAGAAAGCATTACCGTGGAAGATGATGGGACTGGGATGACCTATGAGGAGGTGAAAGGTCATTATTTGGCGGTGGCACAAGAGTCCCGGACAACCGAAGCTGATACGTACACGCGTGATGGCAGTCGGCGTAGAATGGGGCGAAAAGGTATTGGAAAACTGGCGGCGCTTTCAGTTTCCGAAAATGTCTTGGTTCAAACACGTTCAGGTGATGATGTGTCAGGGTTTGTCCTGTCGCGCCATGTACGCAGCGACAAACTATTGGAGCCAATTGCCGACGACCAGATTTCCTTCAAGAAGATCACAGGCAATGGCACGTCCGTTGTAATGGTTCACCCGGAGTACAGGTTGCATAAGACGCTCTCGGTTGTGAAAAAGAATCTTGCCAAGATTTTTCCCGCTGTAAGTTCGGACTTTCGCATCCACATTATCCGCGGAGATGATGAAGAAGTGTTGGCGGAATTCGACACGCAAGTCTTGTCTGAACTGTGCGCGATAATTACCTTCGGGGATTCATTTAGGAGTTACTGTGATAAAGTTTTGAAAGGCGATCCAAAGCAATGCGATTTCATCTCACCACGAGAAACATGGCACGAGCCAATCGTTTTGAAGAATAGGGCCGGTGTTGAAGGAGAGTATTCTCTTGAGATCAGAGGGTGGATAGGAACGTACAAAACAACGAGGGGGCGGAAAGCCGAGTTTACCGACTTCCCCGACAATCACATTTCCCTTTATGCAAACAGCAAACTTGGACAGTTCGACATCTTGCCGCTAGTTGGGCAGAACAGGCTGAACGAGGTCTATGTAGTCGGGCAGCTGCACGTTGATCTATTCGAAGAGACCGAGTTGCCGGATATGGCGCTGAGCAACCGGCAAGGGTATAAATCCGACGACAAGAGGTATGTTCAAGTTGTCGAGTATGTCCGCTCCAAACTGCTGCTGGAGATCCTCTCAATGCGGGACAAATGGGCTGATTACCAGAATGAGGAGCGCAAAAGAAAGAAACTTGAAGAACAGGCGGCAAAAGAGGCAGAGCTGCGGGAGCGGCAGCGCCGTTTCCGCGAATCCGTACGAGCGGCCGCAGCAAATGCGGCCGCAGAGAAAATCAAGAATGGCCAACCATTAACCACGGAAGATGTAGTCAAGGTCGTAGATGACGCACTAAATGAACACAGCCCAGACTTGGGGTTGAAAGCGACGGTTGATGGGCTGAAAAAGAAGTTGCTCATCAGTCATACTGGAGCGGATGCTGATTTCGCCACCATTGCATACAAGATGCTTCAGTACAACGGTCTCTCCAAGGAAGACATTATCTATACGAGTAGCGAGGATCAGGAGGCTAGAATACCGCGAAAAGTTAGCATTTTCGACTATCTACGTAGATTCTTCGTCGAAAGCGCATCGACCGAGATGGTCTATGTTGTCTTCATCACGAGCGATAAGATGGCCACCTCATGGGCTGTGTTGTCTGAGGTTGGCGCGGCTTGGATAACGCGCAAGGACCATCAGATATTTAACATTGAGCCTTTCAAGCCTAAAGAGCCATTAAATGTCCGAGTTGAGTGGCAAGGAAGTTGGCGAGACCCGAGCAATGACGGCGCTTTATACACCACAACGAGAAATGCGGATGTCTATTGCCAGTTCATAGAAGGCATTGTAAGTGATCTCGGCGGTACACCAAAGAGTCGAAGCGCAAACATGAAGTATCTTGGAACGCTATTGGAGATTCGCAGTTAATCTGATATGATCTTGCTTGAGGCCTGACATGAACCATTCTGAGCTGAATTCGAAACAACTGTTCGATCTGCTGAACGACGTCGACGAGCAGGATTGGCTCGAGGCGAAATCGCTTCGGGACGACACCTCACGGTCAATTCTCGAGACGGTATGCTCGTTCTCAAACGAGCCGGGACTTGGCGGTGGCGTGATTCTGATCGGAATCGCGGAAACGAAGGCCCAGGATGGGCCATCTTATTTCGTCGATGGAGTGGATGACCCCGACAAGGCGCAGCTTGACCTTGCCACGCAGTGCAAGAGCGTTTTCAATTCGGCCGTCTATCCCACGATCAAAGTCGAGAAGATTGGCAAGAAGAAGGTCCTGAAGGTTGTCATCGACGAGCTGCCGGCCAGCCGCAAACCGCTTTACTTCAAGTCGGAAGGATTGCCCAAGGGGGCTTTCCGCCGTGTTGGAAGCGCCGATCTCGTGGCGACGGATGACGATCTGGGCGAGTTCTACCGTCTGGCCGAAGGGAATTTCGAGGCAACCCCCGTCAAGCACGCGACAATCGCGGATGTCGATCTTGAGGCCGTCGAGAAATACAAGGAGATGCGACGCGAGGTCGATTCCGCCGCCGTTGAGCTGAAATACGGGACGCAGAAGCTCCTGGCCGCATTGGGCTGCGTGAATCCCGACAATCCGAAACAGCTGAATGTCGCCGGACTCGTCATGTTCGGGAAGGCGAATGCCATTCGCAGGCTTTGCCCCAGGGCCAGGGTGGATTACGTCCGCATTCCAAGCAACGAATGGAACGCGAAGGAGCGGCTGGCTGGGAAGGACACCTACGCGCCAATCTTCCTCATGGTGGACAAGCTGCTGAGCATCGTCTATTCGGAACTGACGGTTGACCGGAGGTTCAGCCCGGACAAGCCCCATCCCGACATCCGGACGTTCCCAATCGAGGTCATGCGCGAGGCCATCGTCAACGCACTCATGCATACCGACTACAGCCGGGGGCAGTACACGCAGATCGTCCGCTATAACAACCGGATCGAAATCACGAATTCGGGATGCTCCCTGAAGCCCGACGAGGCGCTCGGCACATTGGGGA
>JAEEGL013859053.1_pt1 | contig 14810 bp, 5 predicted proteins | sample 9134231 | NCBI WGS metagenome assembly JAEEGL01 (sample SAMN16246548, study PRJNA631951) | gut metagenome | biome: gut microbiome; feature: rumen; material: fiber-attached | host: Bos | place: Iran: Karaj | collected 2018-10 | reverse complement strand
TCAGTTAAATCTTTAACTTCATTTTCATTATTTGAATTATTATATTTTATTGTCAAAGCAATAGAATCTAAAGTTTTAATCGAATAAATTTGTTTTTCTAAAATATTAGAATAAATACATTTATATAAATAATTTAAATAAGTATTTTCAAATTTTTTTTGTTTTTCTATTTCATCAATATTTAAAAATTCATAAATTCTATTTAAAACTAAAAAAATTTCTTCTTTTGGATTATTTTTAATATCTTCTTCTCTAAAATTATTAATTCTATTATCAATATAATTTCTTATAGTTTCTATGTTATCATTTAATTTTTTAGTAAAATTTCCAATTAAACAAGAAATAAAAACAAAAATTGAAGTTAATTTTCTTAAAAATTTAAATGTAAAATTGTTATTTGAAATAATTAAATTTGTCAATGAATCAAATCCATTAATTGAATAAAAATAATCAATAAAAAAAGCAATTATTTTACTTGGAATTTTGAATTTTTCAATTATAAAATATGTATTTTTATAATATGAATTTTTTTGACAAATATTTTCAATTTTAATATCTTTTGAATATAAAATACTATTTTCATCATCTATAATTTTTATTATTAAATCATTATATTTATTATAAAATTCTACAAAAAAATATGAATGACCAAAAATTCTTTTTAATAAAGTTAAAGAATCTTTTAAAAAAGATATAATTGCATATTTTTCATCTAATAAAATAATATCTTCATAATCAGTTTTTTTAAATTGTTTATATTGTAAAATTATTTCATTATTTTCTTTTGAATAATCAAAAAAAAGTTTTATGATCATTAATGAATTTTGAATATATTTTAAAGATAAATTAATTCCAATTTTATTATTCACCTCTGAGTAACATAAAACTTCATCTGATATATAATATAATTTTCCTCTTAAAATAATTATATAATCAATAGGAAAAATATTTTTAAAAATATTATTTTTGTTTTTTTCTTTTTTTTTATCTTTTCCAAAATTAATATTAATAAAATCTTCAAAATAATCATTATATTTTTTTAATATTTCTTCATCTGGTCTTTCACATTTTCTTTTTTTTGATGATGGTTTTGTTTTTTTTCTAAAATATGTTATATTATCTTTATCTTTTATTAAAAACGAATTTTTATTATTTGATAATAAATAATCTAGAATTAATAATTTTTCATCATTCTTTTTCACTATTGCTCCAACTGTCCATTTTCCATTTATTTTTATATCACATAAATTTTTTTCTTTATATGTATTGGAATAATTTTTTTCTTTTAATTCTTGTATTTTTTTCCCTATTTCTTCTAGATTTAGTTTTTCTTTTGAAGAATTTATTTGTGAATTTTCCATATTATTAATAATTTATTTTAATTGTTAAAAAATATATTATTTTATACTTTTAGTTTAAATTCAAAATTATAAATATAAGAATTACATAAATTTTATTATATTTGTTTTAAAAACTAAATTAAATAAAAATAACTATTTTGTGATAATTTAAATTTTTATTTTCTTCAAATAAAATGATAAATTTAGATTAAAAAAAATTGAATAAATAATGTATATTTTTATTTAGATTTGAATGATTTTAAATAATTTCAAATAATATATAAGAAATGCAATAAAAATTAAAATTGAAAATTATAAAAAGTAAATTTAAAAAGTTTATTATTTATATTATTTATTTAAAAACAAATAAGTATAACAAAAAATAGATATAATACACTATATTTCAATGGAATAGAAAACATAAAAGAAATCTTGTTATTATATTTAAAAAATTAATTATTATTATAAGAAAATTTATTTTAAAATAAAAATATGTATGTAATTATAAAAATATCAAAATTAATTATATTAAAATTAACGATTTTTTATTTAATATAAAATTTAACAAAAATATTACAAAAAATAAAATATAAATAAAAATATAATATGAATGCCAAAATTAAAAAAAATAATTTTATAAATCAAATTGAGGATAAAGACCTTTTAATAATAAAAGAAATAAATCATATTAAAGAATTAACTCAAAATAATACATATGATAATTTAACAATTAGTGAATTAAAAAAAGAAATTAAATCAAGAAATAGTATAATAAGAATATTAAATGATGAAACAGAACAATTAAAAAAAGATTTAGATTTAATAATTAAAAATTTAAATGAATCAATTGCAAAAAAAGCTGAATTAATGTTTAAAACAAAACCAAATGAAAACTTAATTGAAAATTTAGAAAAAAAATTAATGTCAAAAAAAAAGGATTTATATATTTCAAAAAATATACAAGAAATTTTAAAAAAAAAATATAAATTATTTAAAAATAAATCAAATAATATAATTTCATTTGTACAAATTTCAAATTTAGAAAAAGAAATTAATATTATTCAAAAAGAGAATAATATTCTAAATAATAAAATAAAAGAAAAAAATTATAAAAATATAGTAAATTATAAAGAAAACAGTAATAAAATACAAAAAAAAGAATCTTGTATTCAAAATTATACAAATGAATATAAAACATTTACAAATCTAAAATTTGATTTGAAGAAAAAATTAGATAGTAATATTCCATTAATTGAAAGTGAACAAAATTTATTTAAAAAATTAGAAAAATTATATAATAAACACATAAATTCAAATGAAAATATAAATTTTGATTTAAAATTATTTAATTTTTGGTTTAATTTAATTAAAAATGATTTGAATGGAAATGTTAATGATATAATATTAAAAATAGATAATGATGAATCTAAATTCATGAATGAAATTGATAAATTAAATAATAATAAAAAGATTTTATTACCTATATTAAATAAAAAAATTATTAATGATTATTTAAATAAAAGTGAAAATGATATTGATAAATATTTAAAAAGAAATTTTTCTAATTTTAGTGTAAATCAAAGACATAAACAATTACTTAACAAATTTTTAATATTAAATCAAAGTAGTCAAAGTCAAAAAAAAAATTTAAGACACTTTTTTTTTAATAGAAATACTCCAATAAGAAATTTAAAAAAATCAGAATCAACATATCATATATTTAATAATGATTCTTTTTTAAATAATCATAATAATAATCAAATAACTGAAATTTTTAATATGACTAATGATTCAGAATATAAAATTTTATTAAATAAAAAAGAAGAATTACTTGAAATAAATTCTAGATTAAGTAATACAATGAAAGATTTGGTGAAAGTTTCTGATAATAAAACAAAAAAAATTATTATAACACTTCATTCAAATCAAAAAAATTTATATGATATGAAGAATAAAAATAATAATTTTAAAAGTGAATTATTATCTTTAGAAAAAATTTTAACTTTATCAAAAAAAAATAATATACTTACAAAATTAATTAATAAAAAAGAAAAAAGAAATTCACTTGAAAAATTAAATCAAACAAATGAAGATTCTTTAACTAGAAATGAAATTTTAAATGAAATAAATAACATAAAAGAAGAAGATAAAAAAAATATTTTAAATAATGATGAAGAAAATAAGAATTTAAAATTTTCTGAATTTTCTTATATAGAAAAAAATGATGATGATATTTTCACAGAAAGAGAAAAAAAATTAGATCAAATAAAAAACAAATATTTAATTGATATAAATTAAAGGTAGTTTTCAAATATTTTTTTTGCAATAATAATTTTATTTAATATTAAAAAATATTATTTAACATATCTTATTACATATTCAATTAATAATAAAAAATAATAATAACAGGAATTATTAATTTATAAATATTATATTATCAAAATATAATAATTAATAAAATTATATAAAAATATTTTAAAATTAATAAAATATAAATATTAATTTTTTCTAATCATAAATTAAATATTAGGAGTAGGTGGAGTATATTGCTCATTATTATTATTACCGTTCGGTGTAATTAAATTATTATTTTCTTTTTCATTTATATATTCATTATATTTTTCATATCGAGATTTATAATAACAAATTCCAAAAATAATTTCAGATATAACAAAAACAGCAATAGAAATAGAAATAATATGAATAATTTTAATTATATTATATTTATTATGATAAATTTCAAAATTATTATAAGCCACATTTTTTTCAGGAATTCTACGATAGACTTTAATTATTAAAGTATTATATGAATTATTTTTATTATTAAATGAACAATAATGTGAATAAGTTATATGATCAAAAATTTCAGTTTTACGAGCTACACATTTTATATTTGTATAAAAATTATAAGCTTGGATAAATGTTATATTTTTATAATTTTCATATGACCATGAATAAAGAATTCCTGAATTGTAAATTTGATTTGAACTTGAAAATTTTAAATATATGAAATTATTATTATTGTTTTTTATTTCTCTTATATCTAATGTAAATACTACATATGATTCTGTAAAATTTTTTATTTTATATTTTCCATATTTATCTATTGGGATATATGATAGATTGAATGATAGAGATAGGGATATTAATAATAATATTAATATTATGGAATATTTCATTTCTTTAAATGTTTTAAATATTTATTTTTTAAGATATCAAATAAATAAATAATAATTGCTTTATTTAGAGAATTCATTTTTATCAAAAAATAATTGTTTATTCAATTTATTAAAAATACTCTTTTATTATTTTTTCATAAGATTTTTAATAATAAATAATTTTAATAATAATTATTATAAAATATTGATAAATATTTTATATTTTTATATTTAAATATTAATCAATTGTTTTTTATATTCGTAATGTTTTTTTTCAAAAAAAGTTATTTAAGTTTGGAAAGTTAATTTTGAAAATATTATTACTTAAATTACTTTTAATTTAACATCTAATTTATATTATATAATAAATTATAATTAAATATTAATAATTAAAATATTTTTTTTAATTAAAAAGAAATTTTATCAGCCTTTTTTGATCTTTGTAATTTTATTTCTAATCTATTTTTTTCAAGATAAGAAATATAAATTAAAAAATAAAAACAAATATTAATAATTCTCATAATTCTTTTTTATTTAACAAGATAAAATTAAATATGATAAAAATTCAAATGTGAGTAATAATTTAAAAAAAATTTTTCAAAAAGAATTCAATATAATATAAAAAACTCCAAAAAAAATAAGAAACCTTAAATGAATCATATTGTAAATTTAGAATTAAATCAAATAAATAATAAAGAAATATATTAAATATGAGTTTATTACATAAAAGGAAACTATTTATAAAATGTTATATGATTTAAATTATAAATAATTAAATATTTAAATTATTTAAAATAATAATTATCATTAATTTTAGTATAATAGTTGATTTTATAATTGATATAAATAAAAATAAAAAATAAATATTTAATTAAATTATTATAAATATAAATTAAATTAAAATATGAAATATTGACTTTATTTCTTATAAATTTATACATAACTTAATATGTGAAAAGTGAATTAATGATAAAAAATAGTTCTTAAACAATAAATCTGTTTCTATTATATTTAATAAACTAAAAATATAAAAAAATAAAAAAAATTTTATTTCATTTTTAAATAAACTAAAAATAAAATTTTAATAAGTTCTAGATGAATCATATAGAGTTTTATAATTAGGCATACCGTTATTTTTCTCATCTAATAAAAATTTTTCATAATTAGGTTTTCTATTAAAACATAGCATATCATATTTATAACAACAATAAATACCTACAATAATAACTAAAATAAAAATAAAAATTAAAATTATGAAACCAATAAATAAAGTTAATGTACTATATCTATTATGAGTAATTTCAAAATCATTATAAAATTTGGACTCAAAAAAAATAATTAAAGTATTATAAGAATTATCTTTTTTTTTAACTGAACAATATATTCCATAAGTATCTTTATTATTTTTAAAACCTATTCCATTCCCATAACAACTATTTTCTGAAAAATCTTTTGTAATATTAGTTATTTTTGTATAAATTTCTGTTGACCAATAATATTTAATTAATGAATGATGAATATTATTTGTACTAATAAAAGTTAAATATATTGTTTCATCTTTTTTCATTCCTCTTATATCTAATGCAAATGTTAGATTTTCTGTATTTATTTTGTCTATTTCTTTACTTTTATATTTATCTATTGGAATAAATTGTTCATATGAAAGTGAAAATGATATTAATTGTACTATTAATAGTAATTTGATTTTATTTATTATCATTTTTTAATTATTTAAAAAAATGATATTAATATTAATTTAGAACATTTTAATTTTAAATTAAAAATTTTTATTCTTTATTTTTTAATATTTATTTAAGATTTTGATGTTTATTTTAAAATGCATTTACATTATTTATTTTTTTGTTTTGTATTTAAATTTAGTATTATATTATATTAAAAGACAAAATTTAATTATATTAATAGATTGGGAAAATATATTATAAATAATAATTCTTATAATATATTTTTAATGACAAAGTAAAAAAAAATAATAATTATTAAATTATATATTTGTGGTATAAATATTTTAAATCTCACATTTGTTTAATTTTAATATATTAAAATGGTTAGTTTTGTATATTTTAAATAAGAATGTTAAATTTATTTTATCCTTATTTTCCTAATTAATAAATAAAATAAGAATTAAAAATGAAAAAATAAAAATAAAAAAATGAACCCATCAAACAAAATGAATATTCTTTTAAGAAATATAGAAACACTTAAAACACAAAACAATCCAAAAAGAAGTTCAATATTAAAAACAAATAGAAAATACTCATCAAATTCAACAAATACAATTAGAAAATCTTCAAATGTTTCAACAATAAAATCAAATAGAAAAAGTGTAAATTTAACAAAAAGAAATTCAATAAATATAAATAAAGAACAAACAAAATTTATAAGAAGAAATTCAGTAACTCCAAATAAAAATATAAATACTCAAGCAATAGAAACTTTAAGTAATGCTGCATTAAAAGTAAAAAATTTATTAAGTGATTTTTTAGTAAATGCAGATGAAGATGATAAAGAAAAATATAATATTGAAGATGAATTAAAACAAATTAAAGAAAATAAAAATAATGAAAATATTAATATTTTTACTCTTATTGGAAATAATAGTGGAAAATCAAGTGATAGTGATGATAATATAAATAATGAAAATGATAATGATAATATTGTAAATAATAATAATTTTTTTAATAAAAGAAAAAGTACAAAAAGAAATTCATTATTATTAACAAATAGTATTGAAAATAATAGTATTCAAAATACTAATAATAGTTTAAATAATGATGATTTTTTTAAAAACAAAAGTCATAGTAAAAAAAGTATTAAAACTTCAAAACAAAATAGTTCTTCTTTTATTCCATTTGTTAAAAATGGTATTAAAACAAATTTAAAAAGAAATTCAGTTAATATTATTTCAACAGGTGAAAATAATTTATTATTAAATAAAAAACCAAGTACTCAAAGTATATGTTCTAATTCATCAATTCTAAAAAAAAAAACAAAAGTTCATTTTAATTTTATTGAAAATGAAAATCAAAATAAAAAATCAAATGATAGTTTAAGTAAATTTAATAGAAAAAGAAAGAAAAAAAATACATTTCAAGTAAATAATAAAATGAATTTAATGAATCATTTAAATTTAATGAATAATAAACCATATAATATAAATAATAATAGATTAAGTATAAATAGTAATTTAAGTTATTCCACAAATTCAAAAAATTTTTTATCAAAATCAAAAACATTAAAAGGAAAAAATATAAATAATTCATTTGCATTATCATCAGAAAGTGATAATGAAATAGAAAAAGAAGAAAATAATAATAAAAATAGTTTAATTTCATATAAAAAAGATGACATAAGAGCATATGTTCCTTTATCAAAATCAAAATATCAAAAATTTACTGATTTATGTAAAAATTTACGTAAAAGTATAATATTTAATGCAGATGATATAAAATCAAATGAAAATTTAATATCAAAATTAGAAAGAGATAAAAAAGAAAAATTAATTTCAATTGATACAATAAAAGAAGAAGAAGATACAATTAATAATAATAATAATGATAATGAAGATTCTGATATTAATGATTCAGCAATTGAACATAATAAAAAAATAAAAGAATTTCAATTTAGAAGATTAACAAGACAAGATAAATTAGTTTATGATTCATTAAGTGATGAAGAAGTTTTAGATGATTTAGAAGGAGAATTATATATTCATCCAGATAATATATTTATATTTATATTTGATGCTATTTTATTTGTTTTATCTATTTATTCAATAACTTATCCTATTTATGTTTTTGGTTTTAAAAAAACATCTTCTCCTCCTTTTCAATCAAAAAGTTTAAAATATTTTGAATTTATAATGGATTTTTTTTGCATAACTGATTTAATTTTTGGTTTTTTTACTGCATTTTATGATTTTGATGAAGAATTAATCACAAATTCAAATTCAATTGCAATTCATTATTTAACTCATTGGTTTTCAATAGATTTTATAAGTGCAATTCCTTTTAATTCAATAATAGTAATATTTCAACCATTTAGAAATAAATTAAAATTAAGATATATAAAAGATAATTCATTATATGATTTATTAATATTGGTAAGAGTTTTAAAATTATCGAAAGTTTTTTTACATAATGCATTTACTAATAAAATATTTAAATCAATAGAAGGAATTGATGCATTAGAAAAATGGATAAGAGTTTATATGTCATTATTTATTGGTTTTGCTGCAATACATATTTTAAGTTGTATATTTATATTTTTAGGAACTTTACAATTTCCAAATTGGATTTATACAAATGGATATGAAATATCAAATCAACAAACTGATATTTATGTCACTGCTTTATATTATATTGTTGCTACTGTTTTTACAATTGGTTATGGTGATATTGTCTCAGTTTCTTTATATGAAAGAGTTTATAATTTAATTTTATTAGTTGTTGGTATTATGATTTATTCTTATTCTGTTTCGGCTTTAAGTAATTATGTTTCTATGGTTGATTCTAAAACTTTAGATTATCAAAATAAAATTGCTACTTTAGAACAATTAAGAGTTACTCATGAAAAAATGCCAAATCAACTTTATGATAAAATTAGTAAATTTTTACTTTATAGATTAAAACATGAATCTGGAGATAAAAATGAAATTATTGATAGTTTACCAAATGGATTGAGAAATAAATTAATTTTAGAAATGTATAAAGATATTATTTATAATTTTATTTTTTTTAAAAAGTTTTATAATACTGATTTTGTTATTCAAGTAATTTTAGCATTAAAACCAATCCAAGCTTTAAAAAATGAAAAATTAGTAAAAGAAGGTGAATATATTGAAGAAATATTATTTGTTAAAAGAGGAATTTTAAGTTTAGAAATTCCTTTACCAGTAATTTTAAAAGATGAAACAATACAAAAAATGGAAACAATAAGATTTGTTAAAACACAAAGAAGATTTGGAATTAAAAATGCAAATTTAAATTTTTTAAAACAATCAACTTTATCAAATGGATTAAATATTACACCAAATGAATTAGATATTCCAAGTAATGAAGATTTAATTAAAAATAATTCTTTATCTCAAATTAAAGATATGAAACAGCATCAACAATATATTAAAATAATTGAAATTAGAAGAAATGAACATTTTGGTGATATTTTAATGTTTTTAAATAAAAGAAGCCCTTTAAGTGTTAAAGTTAAAACTAAAGTTTGTGAATTATTTTTATTAAAAAAAACAGACGCTGTTGAAATTAGTATGAATTTTCCTAAAATTTGGAGAAAAATTATTAAAAAAAGTTTATTTAATATGGAACAAATTGAAAGATTAATTAATAAAACTCTTAAATTTTTTTTTGTTCATAATGAAGGACAAAGAATTAGAAGAGATTCAGTTATGAAAAAAAATTATTATAGAATTGATCCAACTAAAAGTAATAAATTATTAAATTCTAATAATTTATTTCAAAATTTAAATGACTCTGGATTAAAAAGTATTCCTAGTGAATATACTGAAGAAGAAGAAGAAGAAGAAAATGAAACTATATTTGAAGAAAATTCTTCTAATGAAACTAATAGTAAAATTGAAGAAAACAAAAATGAAAGTGATAGTCAAAGTGATAGTCAAAGTAATAGTGATAGTCAAAGTGATAGTGATAGTGAAAGTAATAGTCAAAGTGATAGTCAAAGTAATAGTTCTGATAATTCTAAAAGTTATAATTCAGATAAAAATAAAGAATTTAAAATAACTATTAATAATGATGATAATGATGAAAATAATGATAATAATTTTAAAAATAATAATTCAAATTATAATATTAATAATATAAATAATAAAATCAATAATAAATTAAATATAAAAAATAATAATAATGATTTAAATAATAGTGAAATAAGTAATACTATTAATTATAATACAAATATAATTCTTAAAGGAATTAGTGATGATAATAGTAATAAATCTATAAATATAAATGAAATAAAAGATAATGATACTATTGATTTAAATAAAGAACAAAAAAATATTTTTATTGAAAATGATAATAGTACAAAAAGACAATTTGAAAATTCATTTAATGAAGAACAAAATACTTATCGTTCAAGTATAAACACAAATAAAACAGTAAAAACAATAATAAAAAATTCAATATTTGATATAAAAAGTATAAATAATGAAAAAGAAGTTTATTTTGGTTTTTTTAATGATAAAGATAAAAAAACACTTTTTTCTTCAAATAGTTTAACATTACCTTATAGTTTAGAAGAAATAAATAATGAAAATTTACCTTTTGAAGAAATTTCTCTTCATAATGAAGATATGCCTTCAAGTATATTTTCACCTGAATTTAGTAATAATTATATTAATTTAAATCAAATTTTAGCATATAAACCACTTTATAAAAATAAACCTTTTTTATTTAATGAAAATAATAATAATTTATCTTTAAATGGTGAAGTTAATGATATTATTGAATTTAATTCAATTCAAGATAAAAAAATTTTTAAAAATTTATCTAAACATCATATTATTTCATTTACAATATTTGGTATTAAAAAATTTAATAAAAAAAATAAAAAAAAAAAGAGTGAAAAAAGTTTAAGTAGTAATCATAAAAATAAAAATAAAAATAAAAATAAAGAAAAAGATAAAGATAAAGAAAAAGAAAATGATAAAGAAACAGATAAAGATAAAGATAAAAATTCAAATAAAGATAAAAATTCAAGTTCAGTTACAGATAAAATATCAGAAAATGAAAAAGATAAAGAAAATATTTCAGTATTAAATTCAAAAAATAATATAATAGAAAGTTTAAAAATTTCACCAAAAAAAAAAATAGAGCATGCAAAAACAAGAACTTTAGTAAAAAATGATAGAAGATTAAGTAAAATGATATTTTCATCTCCATCAAAAAATTCTCATCCAGAATCAGAAGAAGAAGATTTAAATGCACATAGAGATAATTTTAATGTTGAAAAAATATTTAATAAAAAAAAAGAAATTAGAAATTCAAAAAGTTTAAATGAAACTAATATAATCGAAGAACATAAAAATAAAATTAAAATAAAGAAAACTGATACTTTAGATATTATTAGTCAAAATATTGAAAATAATTCAATTAATTTAAATAATCCAAATAAATTTTATTCATCTTATTTTTCTTCTATCATTGAAAAAAGAGAAATTAAAAATGAAAATGGTGTTTCAAATAGATTAAATAAAATCAAAGAATTAATTCAAAATCATGGAAATAAAAATAAAGATAATGTTTCTACTCATTCTAATGTTAATAGTACACATAGTAGTAATATTCCTTTTATGAAAAAATCATTAAATTGATTTATGTTTATATTATTTTTATTATTAAAAAATGAAAAAGGTAAGTTATTTGTTTTTTATTTTTTTTTGTTTATATCATATTTTATATTAAAATTTATTATTGTAATTTGCAAAAAAATTTTATAATAATAAAACTATTATATTTATAATTAAAATATAAATTTTAAAAAATTTTTTTTAAATTATTTTGAAACTTTTATTATAATAATAAATATTAATAAATATTATATTTTACTAAATAAATATAAAAATAAATTTAAAAAAATGTAAAAAAAATAAAATCAAATCAAATATTTACATTAATTTCAATATCATCACAATTCAAATTATTTACTTTTTGTAAATCATTTTCATCATTAAAATTATCAATTCCCTCAACAATAAAATTATCATCAACAAATTTACTCCATTCTAATCCAGAAAAAGGTAATTTTTTAATACTAGGATAGAATATAATAAAAAATAAATTATCAGTCCCAAAAACAGAAAATAAATTTTTTTTCCAATTTCCAAAATTATAAGAAACAGGACCATTTTTTTCAAAAATAAAACCATTTTTTTCTCCCCAAAATTCTAAAGTAGTTTTACCATTTAAAGCCAAAAACCAATTCCAAGAATTAAAAAAGAATAAAATAATAAAAGAAGATAAAGATAAAATAACAACAAATTTTAATTGATTTTCCATTCTTTTAAAATAACCTTTTATTAATAAAGGAATTATAGAAATAATTATTATAATATCATAAATAAAAGTATGAGTTAAAAATAATAAAAAATATCTTTGATTATTTTGTCCTACACAATTATTAATCCAAGGACAATGATGATCCATTTTAAAAATACATTTATTACAAATTGAGCAATGATGAGTTCTTAATGGTTTTATTAATTTACAAAATTTACATTTTTTCCAATTTTTATTATTATTATTATTATTTATTCGAAATGTCATTTGAGGTAAAATTAAATCTTTTGAATAATATGGATTATTTTTTTTATAATATTTTGAATTTTTTATATCTAAAATTGATCCTGGTTTAATTAAAGTTGCTAATATAAAATTAAATAAAATGTATAATAATTCTATTAATGTTGATATTGATATAAATTTGGATATAAATATTTTTTTTTTATTTTTATATTCCGGAACTATTGATTTTATTACTGAAATATATGTATATAAAAGAAATAATGTTATTGTATATGTAAATAATGGACCTATTAATTGAAGAAAATTTGTCATTAATTTTAATGTTTTTGATATATATTTTTCAAATATAGGTATTTCTCTTTGATATTGATTATTTATTTGTAAATTTGTTTCTGATTGCATTTTATTTCTAGTTATTTCTTCTGAAGAATTGTTAGTTTTTATTGGAATATTTTCCTTATTATAATTCATTGTAAATAAATCTATTGTATTTTTTACAAAAATCATTTTTTATTTTAAATAGTGAATTAAGTAAATTAAATAAATAATAAAAAATTAAAAATTAAAAAAATAAAAAATTACAACAAAATTAAATAAGAAAAAATAAATTTTAAAATATAAAAAAAAATAAAAATCAAAAAATAAAAAACATAAATTAAAACATATAAAATAATAAAATGAAAAATGCATTAGCTTCAAAAAAAATAACAATAGAAAAAGAAATTGAAGGAATAGAAAGAAATATAAAAAGAACAGGAAAAGATATAAATTTACCATCATTTGCAGATCATTTAAAAAAATATGTATCATTAATAAGTATTTCAGTACAAGAACAAAATAATGAAGATTTAAATATTGCAATTGATTATCTTCCAAAATTATGTTATTATTGTAATGATTCAAATAAAGAAAAAATAAATTATATTATTGAATATATTGCAATTACTATTCATGTTATTAGATTTACTAATATTTTTTCTCAAAAAGAAAAAAGAGAAAAATTTACTTCTGCTTTGGTTGATTTAATTCAATATTTAGGAAATAAATTAGAAAATGAAGGAATTTTTTTTAAAGAAATAAAAAATTTTGCTTATTTATTAAATGAAATTGTAAGAGTCTTTTTAAATTTTCCAGAATTAATAAATGATTTTATTATTACTACAAAAAATCCTTTTTTATTAAAAGAAGAACAAAATTTTATTATTTTTTCTAATTTATTACTTTTACTTTTATATGATCAAACAATTCATGAATTTGAATATATAAAATATGTAAGAAGATCATTAATTGTTTATTTAAGTTTTGATGAATTATCATATTCAAATTATTTATTAAATTCAAAATTTGCTGAAGTATTAGTAATTAAATTATGTAATTTATATGAAATATTACCAGATTCTTTTGAATTAAGTTCAAATGTTGAAACACTTGAAGTTTCAATTAATATGAGAAGAACATTTTCTATTATGACAAAACAATATTTTTCTATGATTGATTATACTAGATTTTTATGTAAAATATGTAATTGTATTGTTTCTCATAAAATAAAAGAAAAGTTTAAATATTATTTCTTTAATAGATTTTTACTTAAAATGGTTCAACCAAAATTATTAGATAATAATCCAAAAGTTTCAAGAAGTAATTTACAATATTTAATTGGAATCATAAGATATGCTACAAATAATGAAATTATTGATGTGACTGCAAATTTTTTATTTGGTTTTAATGATGAAAAATTTGGAAAAAAATTTGAATGTGAAGATGAAATGTCAAATTTAATAAATAAAAATAAAAAAATAAATAAAAATGAAGAATTTGAAAATATTGAATTTCAATTAAATGAAGATTTTGATTATCAACATCATAAATCAAATAAAATTTCATATTTATTATTAAATAATTTAACAAAAAATTTTGAAAGTATAAATATTATTACATATGAATTATTTGAAATGTTTTTTGAAAAAAGACCTTATTTAATGGTAAAAAAATTTATAAAACCATATGTTGAATTTTGTTTA